>JGI24022J15233_10001924_pt1 | contig 18538 bp, 8 predicted proteins | sample Ectturendosymbi2_FD_15233 | JGI IMG/M metagenome (IMG submission 15233) | reverse complement strand
CGAGTCATTGGCAGCACCGCGCGTGAAGCTTTCCCTGCACCCATCCACTAACAGCAAGCACGAGGCTGGACAAGCCGCAAGTAACGGTTTTTCAAGTCTTCGGACTCGACTGGAATTGAATCCGGCCTACCAGTTACAGTGGCGTGTGCTCAACCCATTGCACCACTTAGTTAGAAACCGATGTTTATTTGCATAATTTGGCGGATAAGAACAGCGTTTGAGAATAAAGAGTAAATCGCGTTTGCGAATAAATTACGGGGCTAGTGTAACGTTCTTCATTTAACACACGATCCGTTAACATGTAACTGGAACATTATATTCCCTTCATTCCAGTTATAAGCAGGGTTCCCACACAATTTCGAAGACCATTTTCCATACTTTTTCAATGACTTCCAATACTAGTTTTAAGGACTTTAATACCATCGTTTAGCTTCCTTTTTCGAAAATGTTATTAATGGACCACAATACTAAAAACATCTGCAGAACTGTTATCAGCGGTAAAGAACAAAATTTGAAAAAACAAACGGTTGAATATAGAATTTCCATACTTTGGCAATACTCTATGTACATCTTGGCCAAATTCAATACTTTTTCAAGGTCTTGAAAACCGATTTCACAATGCAATCCTCTCAATACTGCGTGGGAACCCTGTATAAGTATTCAATTACAGAACTACTGTTCAACTGGAAGCTTTTGATAAAAAAATAAAAATATTTGACACACAAAACTTCATATCTTTCATCACTAGTTCACCTGGAGTCGCACGTGCAACAAAAAAGCCAATCTGGACATATCTTGCTGCCGTTCACACGTAAAAAATCTTTCGATAATAGGCTTTAAAATCCTGTCAGCCCAAGGAATGAGAAAGCAGAAAAAAGAGACCCAACCAAGTATCACTCACTACTGGCACTAAATCTGTTAGGGAGAAGTTCTGCTATTGAATTGCACTTCGGCTTCAGCACAACATGAACCCTTTTGCGAAGAGCTTCTTCCAAAAATACATGCATGCTGTATACATGGAGTCAACACAGAATTCATGCAACATTCAGAGCGTGTTTTTTCCTCAAGCAAAAACGCCACTTTTTATTCAAGCGAATCTATTCTTGAGCACAAAAACAACGACATACCTTGTGTATAGTTCCTGACAGAGCATTATCAGAACCAGGCATGCCATTGCGCACATAAACCTGGCCGCTGGAATTCTGCATTGCCGGATCCAAATTGCCGCCTCCTGAGCTGAGCACAGGCGCAGACATTCTCGGCTGACTGAGCATAGAGGGGTTGGAAAACCGGAGTTGCTGTTGCTGACTGGCAACTGGCACCATCACTGGACCATTTACAGCTGTGAATGGTCAATGCGTTCGTGAACTGTACGTACATTAATGCACATTACGTGGATCATATCACGAACATGATTCTTGACACAGGTTCTTAATGTCAGAAAATCTTATGAAAATCCAATGAAACTATCACTAATCAGATCGAAGGAATAAGCATGCTCACATCTGCAACTTACTTCCTACATTCACATACCTCAACTGGTTTCAATCGATTTGCGCGCTAAAACAGAACACTGCATATCAACACACATTTTAACTATTAAAAAAAAAAGTTTTCGACTGTCGGTACCAATAAACAGGCTATCCCGGCAAAGCTGACTATAATGATCGAGTCACAATACTGGAAACAACATTTGTTGCCTGATGAAAGCTGCTGGGTGACTCTTCTTTTTTATAAAGCATAGATCTTTGACGGACCGTAGAATAAACAGCAGTCCCTATCATCCAACTTACGAACGTACAAGTGTAACCAAAGCGTTCTTATTTCGCTGCTGACGATAATTAACGAAGCTACTTAGCGTTTCCTATGGTTTATTCGAACGAAAAAATGTCGTGAAAAAATAAGTGGCAATTTAATATCAAAATGAAACGAACAAGAAACATTTACGCTCTTAAAGTAAACTAGCAGAAGTTTAGCAATGGTGTTGTGCACTTTTCGATTAAAAAAATCAATGGCGTGATTTTTTGGAATGCGTCATTATACACAATAATGGGAAAATGATCAGTAATTGAAAAAAATCTACCAGAAGGTGGTACTCACAGGAAACTACAGTATTTTGAAAAAAGCATCTAATTGTGCGAGCTGGCAAGTAATGCACATTTTACGATTGTTTGTCAAAATAGAAGTAGGATGTCACGCAACGACCAACTTATCAAACAATAAGACCAGTTTTAAAATGTTGCATCGTAACGAAATCGATATCACGTGACAATCTGTTCGTAAAATGCAACATACTAAAACCATGCACTGCGATCAACGCGCATACTGTCAAATATTTTATCAGAAGGCAAGATGGACAACACTACTTCGTGTTACGCTATTAACAATACGGTAATGTCAATGAAGCCTTATAAATGCCACATCATATTAATACAAGCAACCAGCGAACAGGTACAAGTTTAAGGACTAACATATTGTCGTCTGTCCTTGAGGTAACGTATGAGTAGTTTTCTTCTGTCGTTTTTCTTCAAGCTCCTTCTGTATTTTGTAGATCTTCTCAGCAAGCAGGTGGTAGTATTCTTCCTACAAGATCATAACCAGCATTTAGCACCGACATAGTTAAGCGCAGTCTGAACACTAGATGAGCAGCTTAAAGCAATTTCAGTAAACCTCGTGTCAGTTGGCACTTTACTCACTATTACAAATTTCATTTCAATAATTGCTGCAGACGGTTACGACATCAGCTTGTAACACCTGCTGGATCAAGACTTCAAGCAAAATTTTGAAGCTCTTGGATTCGGCGTGGAGTTTTTAACAAGTTTGTATAAGACAAGAACAAACAGTGTTCCAGAAATGTATGTACTTTTTGAAACATGCAGTTGTTTTAAAGCATGCAGTAAACTTATTTGATTAATTATTTTGGAAATCAAACTTTCACTGTGCAGTACACCCCTATATATCGCAACAACGGAAGTACTGGCTAGAGGTTGTATCAGTTCTCTTGGTGCATTTTAATTTGCTTAATATTATCTAGAATCGAATTACTTGCATAAAACCAGGTTCAGTTTTCTGTATTCAACAACCAGGCAACATTCGGTTATTCATTCAACTAAAGATGGAAGCTGAAAGGCCCAAATTAATGAGCCCTACACAAAGAAACAGGTGAGACTTGGTGGAAGGGAGCTTGACCAAATGATGTCAACCCATCTAAGTTTTTATAACGTTTACAACTTTCGAACCTCAAAGGAATGAAAACAGTACTGAAAACAAAGAGCTCTTTGAACTAAAGCGGTAATGGGCAGACTTACTGACTTTGCGGCCAAAAATGAGTGTAGTTTTAATAGCGTCAGCCGCTTTTGCGAGACTTGGTAGAAGAATACTCTTGTCGGTACTGTCGCAACACTGATTGCGTGTTGGTATAATCTTTGCGCGATAGCGTTTACGATACCACAAACACGAAGTACAGAAAAGAACCGATAATTTGACCAGCACAGATTTTAACATAGCATTTGTCATTCGATGGTGCAAAATGTCCAAGTTTTCCTCCTACTGGCATAGGCCTTTAGAAAAGTTTAGATCACTGAACACCAAGATCTGCATTCCAAAAGAAGAACGTCGAGACCTGCGTGCCCATGAAAATATTTTGAACCAACTATATAGCATCCCTCCGTCAAACTTTCAGCGTATTTTCGTTTTTATCTACAAAAGACAAGGAACAACAAAACGCAACACCATGAACAAAATGAGTTCAATTCTGGTTTGGTTGTAAATGACGCCAACTATCAACGACAGGGAAGATTGTGAAGCTTGAGTAAAAAATTATGGCAAAGTAAATACGATTCACCTAATTTTTAGTAAAATGCAATTGAAAAATCGAAATTCACAGGTCAATGCACTGATTATTGTAACGCACTGGCAAAAACTTCGTTGTCAAGAAAAGTAGTAGATAGGCTGACCAAGGCATGGACCGGCAGCCCGTGGTCACGAGGCCGAAAGCGGCTTTTATCGCTCTGCCGCGAGTTAGGGTAAGCAAAAGTAGTTGCGAATCTCAATTTATTTTTACCTCGATTCGATAGTTTTTTAACATACTTTGAAATGTGAAAAACACTGGATCTTGTACAACAACTCTGAATGCGGTACTACCATCCCACAGGAAGAAAAAAAACAGTACCATATATTCAGTGTTGACTTCATTCTACATGTCAAAAATATTTTGCGGTCTACGGTGTCTTCGTCCGTGGGGAATGGGTTCAAATGACTCTTGAGTTTTGGAAGTTCGACCGCAATTTCACAATACTGTTTGGGCCGGTGAAACAAACTGATTTGGGTCCCGAATGGCGTTGACTAGACATTCTGTTGAGGTCCGGGGTAAACTCTATTAACAGATCTCCTACAAAACCTACACCCGTCGTCAAGTTAATAGAAGAACGTCAGACCAACTCCAACGGCGAAGTAGGAGAGGCAAATTGCCGGCTAGGTTTGTGACATCATCCAGGAAACTAACAGATTTGTCATGACAACGACTGACAAAGTGTATAAGCAATCTAATTCTATAAACATTCTTAAGTTACGAAGTCCTTGTTGCGGTTTAAAAACACATATCAACAATTTCACCAAGAGGAGTTACAGAATTGCAACAAACATACATTAAAGAAAAATGTGCGGTAAAGTTGATAGAATCACTTAACAAGTTGCTGCTGCGAAATTCCGATTTTATTTCACCAGAAACCTATAACAACTTACCCTGGAATTGGCCTGTTCATACATTGTTCCTTCTACTTTTTTGGCAAATGAAAGGAGTTTAACCATTCTTGTGTCTGTTACTGGTATTGTTTCAGGAGTGGGAAATATGTTTTGAACACTGAAAAGCAAATGCAGTCGTTTACTTAAAAAAAAACTTTTCCAGAATGTTTCCAAATATATGTGCTCTTCATAAGACTTCGAAGCTTACACATACAAAATCTATTGCACGCAAATACCACAAAGGTGGGATTAGCAAAAATTAGGGGTGCACCGATAAGCAACTAGGCTGATTATTTGCAATGTACTATGTACAGTGGCATACTGATTTGATAACGCATGTGTTAATGCAATATAATATTATTATCCATTTCGTATGTCAGATGACTGTTTGGATGTGCTTCACATCAAAAAGATGTCATTTTCTTCTGTAAGCAAAGGTTTATCACAGTATCATATTTTCAGAGTAAGCAATTAATTCGTAAACAAAACAGGGCGAAGTATTAAGCGCACAAATACCTTATGTTTCTAAAACGAATTGTATGGCAATTTTTCAAAGTTAACAAAATTGATGTTAGTGTCTGAAAGTGCACTGTGTGCAATGCAGGTGGGAAAACAGTTAAACTTTCACACCCAATATCATGCATCACGTTAAAAATTCTATCCTGCCGAATTGACTAAACAAAATGGTAAAGGTGAAGAAAAAAACTGAAAAAAAATAAGCTGGATGTTCATAAGGACCGAAAAAATTGCAATATCCTCTTCAAATACAAACTACTCTACCTGAAATAACGCAAACAAAAATTATGGGATATTAATGATCAGCGGTCTAAAGATACACATAAATTATCTGATTTCATGAATGACTGTTAGTCTTGCAACCATATTCCATTGTCTCTGATTTGGGATTTCAAAGGCTGATCATGAAGATTTCTGCAAACTACAAGTTTCTTAGCCGAAAATATTTTACTGAGAACAAACTTCATGACATATAACCAAAAACTGTAAGGAAATTTACAAAAATCTGTCCGTAGTAGTAACATTATTTCATTAGCCGCTGACATTTGGACAGCCACTACTAACAATCAGTGTTGCTATTTGAGCTGTTTTGCTGCTACATCTAGCCGGTTTTCTCACTGTTAGCTGGAAATTTTTCAATCTAGCAGCTAGCTGATTTTTTAGCAGGATTTTACCAACCGTTTAGCAGGCAACAAGTTCCTGATCAAAGATTTGTTCCAACAATTTTTAGAGATGAAAACTTTTACACCTTTTTCATCAAAAAATTATTTACCTTCTTTCTGACCCCTTATATTGGGCAACACAAAGACCACCAGGCACAACTAGCTGCCTTTAATCATTTGGATGCATACCATTGCTATTACCGTTGGAGTTGTTATTACGACGCAGCTAAGCTGCTTCAAGAAGGTAATTGCACCATAATAACAAGCAACTGGATGGCTTGGTGAAGCCTAAATGATTTGCTTCTGTGCTTAGTGAGCGCATTGGGTTTAAAAGACTACACTGGCAGAATGTTTTTATCCCACGACACATCATTTTTCCTGGTGGTACACTTACGCCAGGAAGTCGCAGGCCTAACGTCTGGTTCATTGATAGTGAGTACAAGACGAAATATTGATAGAGCTTTACAAGTTTATTTTAAACACCTTAAAATAGCAGTTTTTTTTCAGCAGAATTTAACTATTTTTATCAGATTTTAGCTGAAGATTTGTGACATGGTTTTTAGCAGGATCTAGCAGTTTTTCGTGACACGATTTAGCAGGTTTAGGTGACAACCATCTGGCAACACTGCTAACAATCCTCTATTTTTAGTGCAGCAAGCCACTGATTAACAGATGAATTTCAACATGAAAGCGAGTTGTTCCCGTTGAAGGTTCTCTATAAGAATATACGAATTAGTAAGGAATTAAACAACGTTCTTGAAATTGATTTGTCCAATGATAATTTTTAGTATTGCGTGATTCTGGAGCAAATATGGTAGTTGGTTTAGGAATTGTAGCTTAGAGGCACTATCACGCTTCGTACATAGACTAGCTTTCACTGACTGAATGAATAACTATTTGCTCAGCAAGCTGCCATGAATATAGTAACATCTACCTGAACTATTGTTACGAACTCTATTTTGCTGTCATTGTAAAGAAGTTGAAAGCATTGCAGGGACAGGGTACGCAAAAACAAATCGATTCAAGATGTACCAACAAGCTGGCTGAAAAGAAATACTGAAAAGCGAAAAGCATTCGTTACCTATGTTGTCGATACTAATATTCCTACTTGGACCATTTGTCAGTGGCCTCTGGCAGAAACGAGTTGTTCGACTTATAATGCCATTTGAAGTAATTGCTATGGAGGCAAGCAATCGAGAAACTACTTTTTCAATATACCATAATTATTCGATTGTAAGCCGCGGTTTATAATGTTGTTTTCAACATTTCGTGCAGTTACAATCAAGGGCGGTTTCCATTTTTTGCTTTATCTTAATGAAAGATCCTGCTGACACTTAGCATTTCCTTGACTACGTTTTGCCGACCAAACTCTTTTCGCATTCTCTTCTCTTCAGCATCACGTGGATACTCCATCACAGGAGGGACTATGATGAACGGAAAGCAGTTGCAATGGTGTAAACATCATCACCAGGGTTGCCAAAAACGCTAAACGTGCTAGTACGCGAAAGTATATCAGAGGCTTATGGTAACCTATGTTCAAGTGCGGCTTACATTATTTTTTTAAAACCATTTCGTGCAGCTTCCAAATGAATAAATGCATAATTATCCCAAAAATTCCAACTGTAAATGTATTTCTATCAAAAGCAAAGACAAGTTTTAACATATCCAATATAAATAGCCAACAGCCTATTAATTGGCTAAAAAATCCAACACTGGCCAATCGGTGAAATGGCTGTTTACCAATGAATCGGTGCAACCCCAGCAAAAATATGCCCATGAGAAGTCACCATGCGCTGAAAAGTTAGCACAAGCTTTCACCCAGACCCAAAATCAAGATTCTAGTAGCAAAAAGCTTCATATTATGCAGAAACTTAAGTTATCGCATCAATTATGGTAGCTACAGTGGAACCCCGCTTGACACTGCCCCGACTATGCGAACATCGAACTATCACTACCACTTCAACGCGGTCGGAAACATATCTCTGCGTTAATGCATTACGTTTTGTTTTACTAACGCGAACCCAGGAATTCAGACCGCGACCAGTCCAGCTGCTATGGAATCTGCTAATTGCACCCCGCGTAACATTTCGACCGTCTATCAATATCACTGAGCTAGTAATTTTCAGTAGTATATGCCAAGATATTAAATGCTTTTTGTTGTACTGTAACAAGCTGTGACTTGGAACTATGTGTGAACTAAAACCTGTGTTCTCTATCTACTGTCAGGTGACTAACAGAAACGAAGTGATTGTGATAATATGTGAAACCCTTAAGAATGCAAATGTGATTTAATCCAGCAAAGCGACCACTAACACGACTATTTGAGTGCCGTTCAGTGGATGGTTTCATCAGCAGGGTTCCACTGTGTTCATAAGCGCAATCAGCTTTTTAACGTGGCAAATGCGGCAACTATACGTATTTGCACAATTCATCATGCATTGAAGAAAAAACACTGTATGCGATTGACAACTACTAACAGGGAGAGAGCACAATCATAGCCACGGTTTTGTCACTGTTGGTGAAATTTGTGAAACGCAATGAAAACTGGTAACAGTTTTTTCATTAAACTTCATTAAACTTACCCTAAAAGTAACCTTTTTCACATAAAGCGATTTTTACTCGAGCCATCGTGAGTTTTGTTTCACTTCAAGTAAGACATGGTATCGCATATACACGTTGCCTCAAAAACCTTTTACTGGTAGTTTCTTGATTTTTACATGAAAATTGTTTCTGATGGAAAACACTCTTAGCTAGCGTCTTTACCGACGGCTCAGGTTAAAATGCACAAATTAAAACACAACGCCCAACAAATGCAACAAACGGTTACATACAGTTTTTGAACCAGGTAGTTTCTTAAATCATCTTTCACTTGACTATGCCATCCGTGAGTAACCCGTGGTTGACTCATAGGCACAATATCATTGGCAGCACTGAGTAAACAAACAAAGAAGGTTGGAGGCTTGATGCAGGAATATATAGCAACACACCAAAAGCGCAAAATGGGTGTCTACTTACGTGGGCAAACCAGCATTGGCCGAGGTGGAGCTTTCCATAGAATTTGACGCAACCATGTTCGCCACATTTCCAGCGTTAGACAGAATGTTGTCTAAATTAGAAGTATTTAGTTATCATTTTATGCAGGCTAAAGACAACCAAGCAGTTTTTGAAACATCAAAGGATAGCCAGGGGAGTTGTCGTAAAACTCCTCGTAAAGCAATCTTTCATGAGGATTTCCGAATTGGGGAGGGTGGAATACAATGTACATAATAAATATGAAACATCACAGCAGTTACTACTATCAAACATTGCAAAAAATGGGGACTTGAACTTCCATTTGTGCAGCGTAACCAACCACAATCCCCTTGGTGTGGTCAAAAAACTTCACACATTTTACAAGAACATAAAATCACACAAGACGCAACACTTTCTATATTGCAACCAGAAAAAGAAGCTGGCTGGTCGTGATTTAACGGAAGCAATGTCTCATGTGGTTTAACAAATAAGCAAGTCTCGCCAGAAGCAAAAATCTGATGTGATTCAAAACCGTAATCCTTTTAAGAAAATATGTGATTCGACCACGGTTTCCCGAAATCGAATGACATTTTAGGCACATATGATGCAAATTGCTAAATTTTGAAAACTGAACAATTCTAACCTTTGTAGCTATTTGCTTGTTACATTAAACAAGAAAATTTTCCTACTAGCGATAAGTGACGCATATGTGGTTTGTGTGCAAAGTGCTCTGGGCAGTTTTGAAAGCAACTCGTTAACAAAACCTGGAAATAATGTCATTTTATGCTAGAGCACAAAACTTTAAGAATGCTGAAAAGAAACAATGCAAATTGTGTATTGCACAGAATGACAACGAAAGTCAAAAAGAGACTGCTAGTAGAATAAGTCTTCATGAAGGTGTCAAGATACTTGAGTGAAACCATCAAAAATCGCATATTGTAATAATACACTTGACAACAGCAGTACTCACCACTTGGATTACCAGAGCTGTTCAGGCCAAGAATAACTTTAACTCTGTCATTATCAAGAGGCATACTAGTGACAGGTTTTGAACCAGTATGCCCAGTCTGATCTAATACAGCACCATCAGAAACCAAACTCTGGTTCAACTTTCTGCCTTGGTTCATCGAATTTATGCCAGTGAAACTGGTCGGTCCTACAACAACAAAGCTTTGAAAAAATCCGAACGGTCCTTAAACCATACTTCTACAGCTGGAAACAAGAAAAACCTAGAAAACAAGTATACAGAATTACTAGGTGATACCAGTGCTACGATTTCAGGGATCCCATTTTAAGCAAGTGTTGCTCAACAGCCGTCATTCTAACTGTAGCTGGTAACAGCAAATGTGTGAGGATGTTTTCCAAAGGTGTAAAATCGGTGTCGGACTATCGAATGTCGAACACAGTGTTTCTTAACCTTTCATGATTCGTGGACCCCTTTCAGAGACACTCAACACCCATGGTCCCTTGCTGCACCAACAAAGAATGCACATTTGTCTTAACATATTTGAGGTCCGCTCATAGTCTCCCAAATACACCCTGTGATCCCCTATGGGGGCGACAGGGCCCCAGTTGGGAGCCTTGATTTAAGGTGTGCTAAGCTCGGAAGATGTCAACTGCGATTTTTAAAACTCTGGTTGAAACCGCATTCTCTACCATAACAAAGTCAGAAACCATCTTCTCTGTTCAGTAAGTATAAATGTCTAGGTATATTAGCCCCCCAAAAAATGAACACGTTAAACAACCACAAAGAAACATTAACCAGCTTTATTTTCAAAGACAAGTCATAACTGCAAATTGCTTAAATTTCAAGATTTGCAAGCAGTCTCACCTGCTGGCTGTTGCTGTGTGATGGACATAGCTGCTGATACAGCAGAGACAGTTGTTGCAGCTGTGTTATTCATGTTGGTAATTCTTGTGCTATTTGTTGCTACTTGGTTGGATGAACTGTTAAATTGGGTCTGCTTCATTGGACAGCAAACAGAGCAATCAGGACGCTTACACTGCTTCCAGTGGGCAATAATTTGGCGTGATGATGCACAATGGGCAACTGCAATAATAGCATCAATAGCAGTGGGATAACTGCAAAAGCACTTGCCGGCATAAGGGCTACAGAACAACGACTCTATGGGTGAAGCAGTTTAACAAAGGTGGTAGTTAAAGCAAAACAAACGTTTACAATATTATCAAATAATAAAAATTTGGTTACAACATATATTTTAGGCAGAATTTGTATCCAATGCTGCAATTGTTTCAGGGTATTTTCTGTTTTAAGATATACTATAAATGAAAATTTCACACATACAGAGGCATTTAGATCATCAAACACATTACATGACACTCACAGGCAATCTTGACAACATGACAAGTCTGTTTGAACAAAACGAAATAACACCTAAAACACAAGATACTAGCACAAAAGAGTAACAAACATCTACATGGAAACTTAAATCAAAACATACTAACTTTGACATTGTTTCCCCTCAGTGCACTTGTTCATATGCTGCAGAACACTTTTCATAGTACGACAATGTGGCACAGTACAAGAAGAGGCCTCACCATCCGACTGCATTGTTTTGAAGAAAAGACAAACTTTCTTTCAGCATTAAACATTTGTGAATTCAATTCAGTAAAGGTGTACACAGGACAAAAGTGAAAGGCAGTGAAAACATTTTTACAAAATAACTGGATAAAACGATTCGTAAATGAAGTCAAAACAGTCAAACGAGTAAAATCTTGATTCTTTACAGAACTAAAGTGCAAAACAGAGAATCACAGCCAAATACTTGAAACGAACCAGGATCATTAACACTAAATCTAAATTGGACATTAACTATATATATTAAAACTAGTACAAGTTAAGCAATCAAGGATACTGAGAAAATAAATCATTGACATCATGCTTCCTACATATTGGGTACTGACCTCTTTGGAACATTTGCTAGCATGTAAAAGCAGAAAAAGCTGATGCTGTATAAGTTTTCGTTTTTCAGGTTCCACAACTGAGCTGCTGGATGTGTTGTTATTTGGCACACAGGTCACTGCTTGGCCACCCTGTGGTATCACACCAGGAACAGCAACCTGAATATAAATCAGCATGCAACTTTCAATTACTATGATAGTAAAAATTTTTGCTCAAATTAAGTCAAGATGTAATAAGGCACACTAACAGCAGTTCTGCTGCAACCTAACCTTAAGCTAAACAATGCACATGAAATATCTTCTCAAATATCAACAGAGCTAATAAATCCAAAGGTACTGAAAACAATCAGCACTAGTTGTTTGGCACTTCGTTTCATACTGACTCAGATTAGAGCAAACATGCAATGGTACTGCAAAATGCACTTCATACTCAGTGGGAATCCAGATGACAATTTCATCAACACCTCAAGCACTCTACACAATCATACAACACACTGCAAATGCCAAAATTTCAGGGCGAGCAAGTGCTGCTGACATTTGCACTAAATGAGCAGTCTGTTGCCACATTCCAGAGAAAGTTCATGTTCGCCTTAGCCATAAATAGCCCAGTGAAAGACAGACCGAAGAAAACACACTGGTTGCAACAGATGGAAAACCAAATTGCTGGTATCTCAGAATCATAAAAAAACTATGTTCAAAAAATACTGAGCTCATTTGGTGATCATTCCAAATTGGCACTAAAGCTTTTCACTAACCGTATCTGCCACTCAACTTCCCAATGCTGCCAATGCATTTGAACTTTGCTAAAACTGCACAATCCCTGTTAAAAACCCAAGCTATGTTGAAAGACGTACTACGCTTCAATGTGAGGGGCGCCGACATGCGTTGTTTGACGTATTTTGGAAAATGCTATGCAGTAAGTGCCATGTCAACCCCTTTCGTTTTGTAACTACGTTCTGGAATGTCAGAGTGCCTTATCATTGTTGTGCACTTACTCTGCTTCGATTTCAACATGTATTATTTGTGACGTCATGATTTTATGTCTTGAAATTCCTATCCCTTTCAGTAAAAAATGGCCAATCTGGATCCCAAAACCAATTGCAACTGTTATCTGACAATAAAACAATTATTTCAATATTATTTCCACTCTTTTACAATGCGTTATCAACTCTTATCAACTATTTTTCATTGTAAGGAGAAAATATGCCAAACAGCTAATTAGTGCATCAAAAAATCTCCCAAACCACCAACTTTGGTGACAATTAACATGTCAACTGAAGGTCTTAATTACTTTCTTCATTACATTTCTTTAAAATATATCTGCAGTTAGTTTATGTACAAGATGAAAAAACATCAATTTTTCCCAAATCAGCTTGGCACCCGACATTACTCTCGCAAAATGTAATTGTGGCACCTTAACACGTTTGGAGCCGGTATATGAGTGAAATCACGCATTGAGCACTAATTTCGTACATTGCAACTCCAGAAATTGACAGTCAATTGTGCTAAAGAGCTGTCGAAGTCCTCTAGTTCAGTGCTCTTCAACCTTTAGGTCATCAAGGAACCCCTGATACACTTTCGTGTTTGTCATGGAACCCCCATTAACAAAAATTAGAAAAGCACGAATTACTTGTAAGAAAATCAAATAATTTGTTATTAGACAATTTGACAAATAAACAGTTATTACAGAAGTCAAAAAGCAAGAAATATAATGACTCGGTTTTCTTGCATTTCTTGAATGTTGCTGTTACATTCAGATTTTGGTTATCTGGCAAAAAGAACCTGTATCTCAAATATGTGTCATCCCATTTTCTAACTTTGGCAATTGAATTACATTTGGTTCACTTCGGATTAGGTGCCTCTTTCACATTTGAACTACATTGCTCATTACCATCCACTCCTTCGCTGTTGTTTATTATCTTGCTTCATCTGATTTGACTAAATAGTAAAAAGTTGGGCTCCACACGTTTTTACTTTATTCCCACAAAGGCTGAACAGCAGCTCTAGTCTGTAGTCTGTTCCTCAGCCTACTCTGTACTAGACTCACACTCTCAGTCTACTCTCTGTGAACTGCACATCGGCAACATCATGTAACTATGATGCAACAATAACATTATTCTTAATTGCACAACAATGAACAAGTGATGCAATAACTATCAATATTTCTTTTTCCGGTATCTGCAATCAACCTCCTGTATAACTCAACCTCTTGTATAACTAACTGGCCTACATAGAGTCTGAATGCGGCACATTGATCTAAAAAAGTTCCTACTGACGCATCAACATACTGAAGAAAGAAATTAGTTCCCCTAAAAAACGAGGAACCCTACTACATGTTTTGGAGAACACTAGGGTTCTGCAGAACCCCTGCTGAAGAGCACTGTTCTAGTTTACACTAAAAAAAATTTTTGATCTTGGGTTTCGTTTTTTATGGGTGACGTCATAAGTGGGATAGGTTTTTGGCCATTTTGGCTCAGGTTACCTGGCCCTGGACCCAATATTATGTTTGTAGTGACAACAAGCACTTGTCGTCTGTGTGCGAATATCAACTTAAATTGACACTTTCGGCACCGGGTGGATTCACCTTCTAAGACTAATGTGAGTCACTTTTTTCATCACTTTGTAACTCCAAAACTCACCAGCCGATTGAGCTAGAGAGTTGTTCCATCCCTCAAAAGATGCGGCAAGTCTTCTAGTTTGGATTTTAAAAAATTGCAAAGCTTTGGATTTCGGGTTTTTTGTGGGTGATGTTATAAGTGGCCTAGGTTTAGGCATTTTTGGCCAAGGTCATCAGACCCTAGGCCCCAAATGCAAGAGCCAACTTTTTTAACTAAGTTTTTAGTGGTAACTAGGCTTTAAGGCAAGTCTTTTGAGCTTTTGATTGGCTTTCTAGCATTTCTGGTTCAAAGGTTATGGCCAAAAAATTGAGAATTAATTAATGAGGGATTAATCAATGAATTTGTTTTTTTTTAACTAACAGCTTAGTCAACAAATTGGCTCGTGGTTGGGGCCAAGAGTCCAATAAACTTGGCTAAAAATGCCTAAACCTACCCCATTTGTGACAACACCAAAAAAATCCAAAATCCAAAAACTTCCCAATTTTTTAAATATCCAAACTGGAAGACTTGCTGCATATCAGGGTTTGAACAGCTCTCTAGCTCAATCACCTGGCAAGTTATGGAGTTGCAAAGTGACACAAACAACGTGGGTCACATGTGATTTCCAAGTCCAAATATTTTGTACACTGGCACCAAAGGTGTTAATTGATGTCAAGTAGTAATTTGTAAATTTTTGAAAGGTGGTATTTGAAATCCATCAGGTTCTTCTCAGGGGTAACGATTTTGAAAAGATTAAGAACCTCTAAAGCAAAAAGCCAAATAGAATACAATTTGTACAAAATCATGCAAATGACAAAAACCTCAACACATCTACTTGCCCTGACCTATATTTCAAAACAAGCTGAAATCAGATGAATTATGAATTGCTCATTTAAAAAATCAACCAGGCAACGCAATTTTGATAATGGAACAACACTATATGGAAGTCAATGAGTTTGACTACCTGGCCAACTCTTTGTTGTGGATGTTGCATAGGCATCTGGTTGTTGAAATTTTGTGGCATTTGATTAACACTCATATTGTTTATCACAGGTTGTCCTTGTATCTGAAAAAAAGAATAGAAATGCAACAATTAGGTTTAATTTGTTTGCTATCACCATAGTTAGTTCCTACAGAGTTAACTTCTTTCAAATGCAAGATGCAATGTGGGGTGTGCTCCACAGCAGTATGTGGGTAATCAAATAATACTGTAAGACAGCTGTACTTCAGAAAAATCTAGACTTAGACTGATGACAAAACCATTCCCACAAAACCGGAAATAGCAAAATACTGCCAAAAAATATGAAGCATCACTAACACAGGAAGTAACAGTTTTGACTTCATTTCAGAATTGTAATGGGAAAGGGTAAACATTCATTTATCAATATTGATCCTCCACATTTCATTCATAAATCGAAAACACAGCTTTCAAACACCATTTGACATCAAGTATATCACAGTCCACACTGCACCTTGTAACATCTATTTGGTGTGTCTTGTTTGTTTGAAATAAATAGTAACATTCAGTATTTTTCACAAATATCTGTACATTCAATTGGCAAAACAAGTTAATAAAACAATAAATGCAGTATTTATTGCCAAGCACGAAAGATAACTGTAGAATTACGGACCAAGAGGCAGGAAAGGATACTGAAGATTAAAAAACCCTTTATTGCGTGCATGAGTCACTTATGGGGCTCAGGCATATTCAGTCATGAATAGCCAAACCGATAGGGCTAGAAAGCTTTTTCTCTAAAGATGGAGAGAGCCAATTCTCTATAGATGGAGAAAGAAATGGAGAAAGTCAAGGGGTGGCCTCCATGAATTATGGTCCGCATGATTAGAATTGGCAAAAATATTGATTACTAGCCAGCCACTAATACTAAATAGCTAATCAAAGGCTCAAAAGATGTGGATTTTTGTCTAGTTTATCTTAAATGCCATCCTAAATTTTTTCTTGTTATGGACACCACCCTATGTCAGGTTCCCCACATTATTCATATTACATGCTTTGACAAAACCTGCTTCTGACCTACCACCTCAACTGCAAACTTGGCCTCAATAGACATAAAATGAAGCATTAACACTTTGGCAATCGGGTGGATGCAGGGATTTTCGAAAAAAACGCCTAAACGCACATGGCTTTGTGCGGGAATATCTCCACTCCTGTACGAGTTACAGACCTGGTCGAAGCATCAAAAGACTCAGCAAGTCTTCTAGTCTGCACTAAAAAAATTTTTTTCACTTGGGGGTTGCAGTTTTTTTTGTGAGTGACGTCATAAGTGGAGGACTTTTAGTCCACTTTGGCCCACTTTGCCTGACCCTGGGCACCAACTGTTAGTTGGTAGTATTTCGCTGAAGTTTTTACTGGAAACTAGGCTACAATCCAAGTCTTTTGATACTTTGGATGACCTGCAGGGGTATTAGGTTCAAAAGTTATGATCTAAACTAGTAAAAATGTTTGACTAATTAATTAATTTATTTTAGATCATAACTTTTGAACCAGAAACACTAGAATGTCGATCAAAGGCTCAAAAGACTCAGACTCGAGCCTAGTTTCCAATGAAAACTTCAGCGAAACAGTTTGGCCTAGTGGTTGGGCCCTCGGCCAGGCAACATGAGCCAAATCGACCCCAAATCTACTTCACTTATGACGTCAGTCACAAAAAATTCACACCCCCCAACCAAAAAATTTTTTTCGAGTGCAATCTACTAGACTGGCCGATCCGTTTGAGCCCTAGAACAGCTCTCTAGCGCAATCAGTGGAGGAGCTAGGGCATCGGTAAGGCAACCGAAAACTGCTGTTTTTTGGGCCGAAATCTAAGTACTCAAAGTGTTAATCCACTAATAAGATAATTAATTAATTTGTTGTTTTTAAGGCCATTGCTTCTGCTAGAAAGTCGATCAAAGGCTCAAAAGACTCACATTCTAGCCTAGTATCCAATGAACACTTGAGCAAAATTCTTTTGTCTACCAGTTAGGCCCAAGGCCAGGTAACGGGAGCCAAATGGCCAAAAACCTACCTTACTTATGTCACACAAAAACCCAAAACCAAATTTTTTTTTCATTGCGGACTCGAACACTTGTCAACTCTTTTGAGGGTGAGGGCTTGAAACAGGGTTGCAGAGTCGCAGGTAAAATGTCTGACTCCAACTCCAATTCTAACTCCAACCTTTCCAAAATTTCTGACCCTGACCTTTCCAAATTTCTGACTCAAACTCCTTAGCATAACATGAATGAAGATTGGCTGTCAACAATTTTGTAGTAACTAGCACTCTATGAAAATCGTGGTACACAACAAAAGAAACTGTACCATTTCAACAGGCACAAATTTAAAAAAATTCCAACTCAGCAGTGCAGTATAAACAATAATTCAATTGGACTTCCAGAGTCAGGAATCGGATAAAAAAAATCCGACTCCGACTGATTTTAGGAATCTGACTCCGATCCAAAATCCTCTGACTCCTAGTGACTCCGTAAGCCTGGTTTGAACAGCTCTCTAGCACAATCGACTGGCGAGTTAAGGGGTTGGTAAGACAACTGAAAACTGCTTGAAATGGGCTGATTTTTCGGTACGGTATATTTGTAGACTGGCAGTAAATGTGTTAATTACAAAAAACTAAACAAAAATGTTGTTACTCAACTGTCCTGATCTACCTAGAGTTCTATCTGTGCTCCTGTTTCACATTTTCAGTACAGGATTACATACAGATATGTAATGGGTTTATATGTAACAGGTACGGCACTACATTCCAAGCCGTATTTGAATTTTTTGATTTGGATACTGGCTGTAATCTTTTCCTCTTGTAAGTACATATATGTATGTATGTATGTAGAGTGTTATGAGAAATAATGATGTAATTGAAGCGTATGTTTTCCCTTCAATTTTCACGTGTTTTGGGCAACCAGTAAAAATAAGGAAATATCACGAAATAGCCTATTACCCAATAGATTTTTTCAGCCAAAGCACCTGGTGCTGAAAGTGTTAACACTTTGACGTCCGGCCGAAAAAAAGCTGCCATCGGTTGAGAGCCGGTGTACGATATATTCGTACTTCACTTTTCCAAAGCCAACCGTTGAGAGCCG
>JGI24022J15233_10001921_pt1 | contig 18554 bp, 10 predicted proteins | sample Ectturendosymbi2_FD_15233 | JGI IMG/M metagenome (IMG submission 15233) | reverse complement strand
TGTGTTTTCGGGTTGGATTGAGGTAAAATTAAATCCTTGTGCAGGCAATTTGCCTATACTGCAGTGTGATTTCCAAACAAGAATTGCTGCTATTGCTTATATAGGAAATGCAGTCATTCGCGTTACGAATTGACGTTTAATGAATCGTGATTGTGTTCTCTACGGGCGGGCTGGCTTGTGTCAATCTGTCATTTGCGCCAAGGGAGTTTCGCCTACACCTGCATAGTGTGTGCACGTGCACAGATCGGGTGCCCTGACCTCGTATCACCAGACGTGAAATTTTGTGCTGCGAGCGTGTGCACCACGATTTTATGTTATGTCATCGTGCAATCGTCGAAGTTTTTTTGCTGCTACTGATAAGAAGTCTCTTGCAGGTAACTATTTGTGCACCAGGAAATATGTGAAAACGAACTTGAGAAGGGTGAGAGCTAACGCCTTACTTCGGCTGGGCAACAAAACGTGAGGCAGCTTGGTAGGGAGTCAGAACAGTACCAATATAACGACTAGACTGCGTCGTTGTTCGTAGCGTTTGCTAGTCTCGGTTTCGATCGATAAGTGTCAAGACGAGGATTAATCGTTAATCATTGTTTGCTGAAGCAGCAGCAGTACAACTTTAGTCTTATCCCCAGTGTCAAGCGAAATTTCTGACCTCTGCGAAATTTATGTCTAATTATTGTTTGTCAGTAATTTTGCTTCTCAGAGTAAAGGACTAAAGTTTGTCCATTACCTTTTTGATGTGTATTGTGTAAAGTAAAAGTTCTTGGTTAGATGTCAGATATCCACAGCAAGCTACAGTGCGAGAATAACTGCAAACACTGAAAAATATTGGACGTATTCTTAGACCTAAACGATTTTTCATTTTCTAACCCAAACCCCAACCCGGCAGACTTACGTAAACAATTGACCCTGAGCCTTAATCATCAGTTCTCTCAGCGTATATGATATGTAGAATATTACTCTGTGCATGCGCACATGGCGTGAAGTCAGAAATTTCGCTTGATGCCGGGAAAAAAGCAACAAAAGAGTAGAAAAAATGGATGTGCATTTCCCAGTTTCAAATTAGTCGAATTACAGCAATTTCACCTTGTTTTCTGTCGTTTGCGTAAATTTTGATATATTTAAGAAAATTTCTAACCACGAAAAAACATGTTTTCGTTACTGAGTCTCGGTCTTAAAAATACTCAGGTCTCGGTCTCGAGGTTTTTGTTGACGTTTACGTCTCGGCACAGAAGTACCAAGTTTCACTATCGGAGGTTACAATCTCAATCACATCGCATGTTGTCATTGCATCAAAATTTTATTTTCAATCACAATGCAACATCGAAAGTCTGCAAAACATTCGCGCATGCATAAATCTCGGTGGTGGCGGATCCAGACGATGCGTTGGGGGGTAAGTCATATATGGCGTGTCAATAAACTCAAAAGTTGGTGTAGGAGCTGGGGGGTTCACGGGGTGCAAGCGCACCCCGACAGGTTTGATTTGTCAAAATATTGGTCAGATCACAAAATTTTGGGCGAAGAAGCTTCGACATCTTTTAACAATATACTTTATTTGTTATACTGTGGAAGGTATACCGAGGCAAGGAAATTATACTTTGTTTGCAATGAGTGCACGAATAGACGTTTAATATGTCATAGGAAATACAAGTCTTTCGCCTTGGTTTTATCTTTAAATTCAAAACACTTTTTCCTGTAACTTTGTGTTTAAATTATGAGAGTTGATTAGTAAATGACTCACATGAAAGTTTGGGCAAAAGAAGGTGTTTCATTTATTAGCTTTATCATTTGTACATTGAGGGAATCGCGTATGCTGCAGAGAACCTACTTCGGATTAGAAGAGTCCATGCCATGCAAGTACAAAAAAGCTGTTGTGTTTAATTTGAGTTACAATGGGGGGATGAACACATTTGATTTACAAAAAAAAAAAATTAAATATACGCCATCACATGCAATGTAGTGCTTGACACTGTTTTGGCTATCCTCAGCAAGATCAGAAAGAGCAATGTCTGAAACGTACTCCCAAGTTGTTTGGAAGTAAAACAATTCATCTTCCACTAACAACTTGCAACACGTGACCACTCAAGACCCACGACAGGAGTCTGATAAATAGCTAAATGGCAATCACGTTTCCAGACGAACTTGTGCAGTATACATGTAACGTACATGGAAAGCATGTTTGTTACTGAAGCGATAATTTACAATCAAATAGTGAATGTGAGGCATTTACAGTATATTGAAATTACTTCCATTTCAAGTCGCTCCACTGGCTATCGTGAAAAATAATTTCATTTTGGCATGGTAGATTCAGTCTTGGTCTAAATGCATTATGCCCTAAAATACGTTTAACGCCACTTGTAAAGGCAGAATTTTAATGAAGTGTCTAGCGTAGTTTCACATGTTTGAATATTGGCCGGCTATTGTGAACAACAAAAGATTGGTGGATTCTAGAAGCCGGCGTCAGTTATAAGTTACTAAAGGAAGCTGCGTAAATCTGCTGGGAAACTTGTTTGAACGAGGCATGCAGACGTACGATGAATAACGCAAGAAAGATTAAAAACTGCCATCGCTATCTTAAGGCCTTATACACCTTACCTCTCTTCACCCATTGCAGGCAGGCCAATTTCTGCTGGTCTGTTGTTTAATCTGCGGCTTGAAGCCTTGGAAATATTTTTTCTATTCTTTTTGAAGGCTCGGCTCTTAAACTGGAGGGCGTGCAAGGTTCGCAAGGAAGGCGCGAATGACGCAGCGACATATCGTTTAAAAATATTAAATGCAGTGTTTTTATCATTCGCAACTTCGTTGCCATTTCACTTTAAACGCCATAATCAAACAAAGCTGAGAGTATAGTGAACTAAAACTGACACCTCTTAAACTTGTTTGTTCAAAGTTGTATTTATGAGTGAAGAACGCTACACGTTACGATTAAAGCGGATGTAATATTTCTCTTTACAGAGTTAGCGCTTCCAACTTGTATTTGCTTCTGCACATGCAGCCTGCTGGCTTGTATCAACCTGTCATTTGTCCCTATGGCGTTCTGACACGTGTGTTCTCGCGTACAACTCAGGCGCGCCGTCTCCGTTTCATCAGTCGAGTTTTCCTTATTGATAGCGGACCGGTGTTGCCAACTTTGCGGTTTTCCCGCAAATTTGGGCTTGCTTTTTGTGGAGTTGCGGGTTTTCTTGAAGACGTGGGGGTTGCTTGTTTTACTTGAAATTTGCCTGCTTTTGGCCTTGTTTTTTGCAGATTGCTGTTTTTCTGTTTTGTTACTTAATCTTTTTCTAATTTTGTGGCACTTTTTCTATTTTAATTAACGGCTAAAGGCAGTTTGGGCGTTTTATGTGAAAATATGCTCATTTTAGGTCCGTTTTTTCGGATGTGCCACCCTGTTTTTTATTTGATTTTCCTGACGATTTTTTATTTTGTTGAATTTTCTAGCCAAACGCATGCTGGGCGTATTTTTCGGTATAGTTACCCATTTTGTGCTTGTTTTTCAAATTTGCTTGCTTATTTTTGCAAATTAACCTGGCATCACTGTAGCGCACAGACCACGTTGGCTGCTTCTGCTGTCACACCATCGTCGAAGCATACTCTGCTGCTGCTATTCAGAAACCTTTAGCAAATAAAGCTGTGATCACCAGTAAGACTGTGAAACGGTGAAAGCTATTGCTTCGGCATGGCAACTTATATCTTAGGCAGCTTAGTCAGTAGTCAGAAAACTATTAGACTGCCTCGTTCGCAGCGTTAGGGGAAATGAGCATTTCTGCATTTTGAAACGACCTTCCGCACAAGCAACCTCAGGCTTTTAGGGACCCTGAGGAACAGTTTTTCGAGGGCCCCCTCCTTTTCAATAAAAAACAATGTCGCATGGTGTCCCCATAATGCTCATGTTCATCACGCGAAATTACTCACTATGCAACATCAAATGAAAAAGGTAGATATGAAAATGCGAAAACGAAAACATTTGTACTATCGTAAACTCAAGAATGCGAAAACGTTCTTAGTTTTTCCCGCCATGTTAGACATTCAAACTAAAATGGTACTTTGTGTGCTTTTTTGCAAGCAAATTCATGTATCAGCTTGTCAAAGTTTTGTTTCCGTAATAGTTCGCTCTCAATACTAATCAGCGACAATGCTGACAAATCATTTAAATGTTGCTGTGGCATTGATGACCTGAGTTTATTCTTCATCTGTTTCAGTTTCGAAGATGACCTTTCACCACTTCAGTTTGAACACATTAAACAAAGACGCATACGCAGAAATTATATCAATGTTTGGAAAAAGTGATATCAGGTTTCTTTCCTGAATTACGCGATGCATAAATGGTTCGTGCGACTCATCTCCCTGCTTTTTGTGAACACACAACTTAACAAAAGTAGAGAGTTGGATTAATTCACTTCCAACTGAATGTTCGTCAGTATCATTGGAATAAACAATATCACGTTTTTCACAGCATTACGTCATTCAATGAAGCCTCTCATGGCCGTAGTCAGGGTCAAATTTTTACCCAGGCGAATATGTTCATTACAGTCTCGGATGGGAGTGTTGTTAAATGTAGTTTATGGAGGCCTACCCTGCCGTTATTTGATCTAGGTTGGGGGTATCTCTGGTGGTTGCAACACAGCGTAGCTGCAGTGCTGCTCTTTACAAAGCAACCACAAAATAAAATATGATTTGATTTAGCGTTACAAAAATGTTTTGAGGCAGCATTCCAGAAGGTATGCCGAGGCAAGTGCCTCATTTGCCTCAATGTAACTTCGGCCTAGACTCAAATATTTTGTGTGAAAGACTTCGTTCTACTATAAAACTAAACGTGTCTATTGACTTGTGTTAAATTTCTTAGTGACTCTCTAACAAAGTTTTAAGTCTAAATTTGGCTCACTTCAGCAAGAAGGTTGAGAACCACCATAGGCCAGGGGAGGTCCAGGGACCATGCCTACCCAAATTTTTATTACATATAGTCATTTTGTACTTTGAGAAATGGTATCCCAAACAAAATACTGTTGCTTACCTAGAATCAAACATTTTGATCCCAAATTTTTGCCCCCCCAAAATTTTGGGCTGGCTACGCCACTGATAACCACTGCTTTATGCCTTGCGCTTGCTTTTTTCCTCTGTGTCGTGAATAGCATGCATACCATTCTTCTATGATGTCACAAGCGCCTCTAATGTGTTTTTTTCCTGCTGCACGTATAATCTGTATTGTATTGAACGATGGGAAACAATCTTAGTACATGGGCAGGCTCTAACTGCATTGAATGCTAACTTTATGTTGGGGGCCCCTTGACTGCAGGGGCACTGAGGCAATGCCCCACGAGCCTCGTAGCTAATATGGCACTGGTGAGAGAACAATGCTCTTTATTCGTGTGGTGCGTCTGGGGCTCAGAGGTGGCCATGATCCCGAGCGCCAGAGTCGACCCAGGCAGGATTGCACGTGTTCTCTCGGATCAGGGACGCAGTAAAAAATTTAGGAAAAACCGGACCCGGATCCGGGGTCACTTTTCATTTTATCGGCAGTAGTTGGAGACTGCGTGGGGTAATAATCATTTCAACGACACTGCTTAGTTTCAGTTGCATCGATGGTATCCGGAGTCTGAACAGGAGTCGGATTCCTAATTAGAAAAAATTTCGGACCCAGTGTCAAGCGAAATTTCTGACCTCCGCGATATTTCTGACCTATTATTGTTTGTCAGTTATTTTGCTTCTCAGAGTAAAGGAATAAAGTTTGTCGATTACTTTTTAAATGTGTGTTGTGTAAATTAAAACTTTTCGGTTAGATGTCAGATACATAGAGCAAGCAACAGTGCGGGAATAACTATAACCACAGGAAAATATTGGACTTAGTGTTAGACCTCAATTTATGTTCCTTTTCTGACCATAACGCAAATGCTAACCAGACAAACTTACCTAAATAATAAGCCCTAAGCACCAATCATCAGTTTTCTCAGCGTATTTGATATGTAAAATATTACTCTGTGCATGCACACATGGCGTGAAGTCTGAACTTTCGCAAGTCAGAAATATCGCTTGACACTGGATTAAAAACTTTTTTATATCTGACTTCTGTGACTGGACAACTCTATCCCCTGTCCTGTTTCACAAGTGCTATGTTTTTTTGGTGCGATTGTGTGATACTTATTTGAAAGATAAACGCAATATCTATTTCCTCGAAGCGTACCAATTTCTTATTTGCTTATAAACGTATGCCTTAGGCACACAAAATTTGAGACTAACACAAATAATACGCTGAAAAATATTTTGGTTAATTTGTCGAATCTTGCTTTTTCGACTACGCTAGCTTTACGTGTTTCAAACGCCTGTATTTCAAAGATTGTCCAGGACTAGAAAGGGTGGGGACGTCCAATCAAGGAGTAGCCTTGAGCATCACCAGACCTCTGAACGCCTCTGCCATTTGGCGTTAAAGAAACAGACGTTTAACAAAAACAGGCCATTTTCCCCTGTCCAAGGGTAAATCGAGAACTGAGTTGGTATTCCCTGAGTAAGGCGTGGCTGTTCTCACGCGGCAAAGAAATAACGGATCAGTAAGGAGCAACATTGTTCAGATTCTTATATTAGGTCTGAGTAAACGTTCAGCACAAAAATCTCGGAGTTCAACAAAGTGCCAAGCATTTCATAGTTTAGTATATTTTTAGGTTAAACGCGGTATCTACAGAACTTCGATGAGTACCAAACAGGGGCCCATTTATATCTAAGGGGCGCAATTCAACGGGGCGCCACAGACTTTTGCAGGGGCATGTGCCCCCAACTACCCCCAGTGTATCCGCCACTGAATCACGGAACAATACGCATCTGCGCAAACGGATGTAGTGTAACGGTAGAGACAGGCTGAATCAAACTGAAAATTCGAAAATCCTTGCAACTGTTGCAGCTTGCGGGTTGGGAGACGAAATTTCGAGGCCAAAGCTAGCAACCCAGAACCTCAGTCAGTCAGAAGCAGCGTCTGCAACCGCACAACACAACATTAGTAGTAGTTCGCTCAAGTTAAGATCCTGCGGATCAACTTTGCCATTGCACGGACTAGTCTATCAACCTACGATACTCAGATTGTAGATTTGGCAAACTCCAGTAAATTCATCATACGAGTATATTGTGATCTTGCTTTACAACAAGCTTACGACCTCGCCAACACAAATACTGGGCATGTGGGTCTGATCATATAAATAGCACGAGTGAAATCAGCTGTAAATTCAAGGTGTTGCCAACAGTGTTTCCTTGACCGTGCAAATAAAGCGTTTGTAGTTGACGAATGCCGTCGCATTAACCCTGTTATGGTACACTCTGTTGTACGTAACGTAAGAGGGCAACCGATTCAAAAACGAAATAAATAAATGGGAAGCTGCATCACACTGATGATCATATGAACAAATCGTTTCTTGCTCACGTCACAGTATTGCCCTGAGGTTGCGTTTCCGCTTCAACAGCTTTGAAGTGAACAGCAAGGCCGCCAGTGGTTCGGTCTTGGAAACAGAGCATGAGCAGGTGGAAACACCAGCCATAGTGAAGGTAAACCCATCTGATTGTTGGTATTCCATGTATAAGAATCGGAATCAATTCTGTGATCCTAATGTACCAGCTAGTCCTTAAAAGATTTTGCAAACTCAAGAAAATGTTGTTTCACTGGAGGTTTATTAAGACTGTATGCGAAGAACTTCATGATAGAGTTTGAGCAAGAATAGTTGCATATTATTGTGGTACCAACAAGTGTAAGATTCAAGTGTCTTTTTACTTCTCTGTGTTGTGAAAAATGAAAGCCAACCTTGTGTATATTTCGAATTCTGCAGACAAACTAGAGAAGATATGTCGATTTTAGCTAGACTCATGCTTTTAGCTATTGCTATACTTTACATTTGTAGCACAGAATTTCCGTTGAGGCATGTATACGTTTTAATCCAGTTCAAGAATAACAGCAAACACAAGTAACTACTCTAAGCAAAGGTGATACAATCGAATCAATCGAACAAAGTATTCTTATGAAAATCGATTTCATGTAACACTACACATACTCAGTCCTAAAATTTACAAACAAGCCTTACCTGTGGAAAGTTAAAAGGCTACAGCAAGGGAAAGCAAGCAAACTCAAGACTAAAATGAATTAATCACAACACAAGTTGCGGCAAATATCAGCTGAAAATTACGTCGTTCCCAATTAATTGCTTTCACTGAAACTTCTATATATAACTTATGCCAATCGAGCAAGGTAACAGGAATAGCAGACCAACTTTGACGGAAACACGCCTTTATGACTCAACGGAGCATTGGTAGAGTGCGTAAGAAGAATTGCGTTCGTAAAGTCGCCTTTCAAGATGAAATGCTAAACGCTGTGAAGAGCGTTAACAACATTTCCAGCTCATTGGGTCGTGAAAAAGCTCGAAACAAATCAAAGCACAACGCAAATTGCCTGAAGCACTGTTTCGTACAAGGAAGGATTATACTTTGAAAACCAATTTGTGCGTTTAGTTTTTGAAACCATTGATTGAAACTAGACCAAAACATGACCAGGTAATTTGGTCGCAACAGCAAATACAGTTTTTCTCAATAAAGATGAAAGTATGGGTCGTATCAACGTGTTTCACGCTTGACATTTACTGCGAACCAAAGCATGAAAAAGTCGACCTATTCCGATGTTTGAGCTATCAATACTTATGCAAATTACAGAAAACTTTGCACCTTCAACATGTTCGGATCATATAAAGTTCATTTTTTGCCTTGACATGTGCTGAAACACTGAATTCTTAATTTGGAGTCAACAATTGTTTTTTATTTGAGGATAAAGCTTGAGCTGTTTTATATCACTGTTTTTTCACCTTTACTCCAAGATCTACATTTGTGCGTTCGAACATCAACAAAAATAGTCAGGGCTACATTCGACGGGCAAAATGATTGTAACTAACGTGTTCTTGAAAAATTTCCTGGGGGGTGGGCGAATGGTTGTAACTTGTTTTGTAATATTTTTTGGAACAAATAATTGTACCCTGTTGTTGCACCCAACAGCTAAACATAATTTCAAAATTTTGGGGATGCAATGACTCGTTTTCTCTCCTCCTCCTGGTTGCTGGTCTGCACAGAGTCCTTGTTGCTTCAATTTTTCCGTTGTTATGATCGAATAGTGCATTTTTCGTACTTCCTTTATTCACAAAAATGTATGTACCAACGTAACATAAGAAGCAAATGTAACCGATGGAAATACGTCGCAAGGGTTCTGCAAATTCCATAGTGGGTGTTTTCTGTTATTTTCAATGGGTAACTTATTGTTTCGGTGAAGCAAACGTGTACATAACTTCTTTTCGTAGTTTCGCATAAAGCTTTCATGTTTATTTTCCGGTTCATCAATGGTTGTTTTTTAATGAACTTAACTCACATTAATAATTGTCTAACGTTCGTTCGTCCCAACATGTTTCACTATAGAAGACCAACACCAATGTTTTTACAGGAGCTGTGCCTTTTTGACAATTCACACTTAAACTCACCCTGTGTCCCTGTTTCAATACAATCTTAAACTGTTTGATTCATATTGCATACAAGTGTTGTGAGTAGCAACGACGACTAGCCATGTGATCTACTCATTACCAATTCACTCCCTGTGCAATCACGGTTGAGTGCAATCACGGTTAACCGGAACTGACAAAACTTTCAATAATGAACCGTTGACGTTCCTACTGACCAGTGTTGCCACTTACGATATTTTAACATCAGATCTGATGTTTTCAGAAAAATTTCTAATGTCTGATGTTTTGGCGAAAAATCTGATGTTGACTAGGATTTTGTTTTTTTCGCTTTTTCTATCCTTTTAGGATTAAGATAAGTTAGACTCACAAATTTTACGTTTCTTTCATTAATCTCTCACCCTCATGTGTGTTTGGATATAGTTACAACTGAAGAAACTTCCTTCGCTGCGTTGAGAATAACAATTTGCGTTATGCATGACCAACTTTCACAGGACGAGTTTCATCGCTCTTTGTTAGGTATTTCCAATAGAAGCATTTAGCTTATATGAAACTATAACGTAAAACTGAATTGTTATCTGATGCTGAAGAAGGCAACAACGTGATGTTAGCGAGACTGAACAACTGGCAACATTTCTCCTGACGCCCACAGATCGTGATTAGGCTTTGTACTTGTCAGCATGGAAGAATATTCTGCACAAGGTCCTCAAAGAACAGAAACCAACATTTCTGTGATAAATGCCGGTTCAGGAACAAATATTGCAGGCAGAGATATAAATGTAGTACACCAGCGTGTCTACAATATCAATTCAACACCAAAACAACCAGTTGTGTTTAACAAATGTAAAACGCAAGGTAAGTAAGGATGTTCTTTGATTTCTGTACAATAAAACAGAGGTATCTGTGCTTTCTTGCAACAAATGTGGAGCGCTCAAAACATTCTATCTTGTTGTCTTCAAGTTCAGAACTGGCTTTTTATTGCAAAGTCGGACGAAGAAATAATGCATCTTTGCATCTTGTTTTTTATATTGTCAACTTCTGCTTTCCTTACTAGTACTAACAACAAGGTTTGTCACACAAACGTTCGTGGTACCATTGCTGATACGTTGTAAGTTACCACAATGATTTGATTATTTTATAGAGAATACACAAAATATCTGGAAAACATATGAAATTTCGAGGTTATTTCGTCGTATGACATTTTCAAAAATAGTAACATGAAATTGTTTTCGCATTATTAAGACCTCTCGAAAATTTAAAGCAGGATGTGCAAGTTGTATTTTGTGTAAAGAAAACCATAAATCATATCTAGAAAAGAGTTGCATTTGCTATACATTTCTGTGCAAATTTCCAATGGGTTTATGGTGCTGAAATAAAACAACGAACAATTCTTCATCTGTTTAGCAAAATAAATTTCAGTATTATGCGTTCTATCCACTTATTCTTGAAACATTTTGATATCTTTCCGAAATGTTTGTGCATTACAACATAAAAGTGAAAAGCATTCTCGGATTATAGTACCCTTGACATTGCAAGGTAAAAAGCCGTCTTCAACAATACAGAAATGTTATTTCTCTCGGCTCACAAGATTTCAGAAATTGTGACTTGAACAACGCAATAAACCACAGCCAGCACAGCAGGTGGCTTGAATTGACCTATATTTTTAAATATAGCATGGTAAAATAAATGATGTTTGCGCAGGTGATTTGATTGCTTTGACGCAGGAGAAAGCAAGTTTGGAATGCCAAGAGATCACATCGACTGTTCTGCCTGAACTCCATGTTGTTCCAGTTGATCTTCAAATTGCAAAAAAGCTGGTACAAGTTTCATCCGATTTCAAAGAAGGACATTTTCACGTAAGGGACGACGCCATTCGGTTCTATGCGCAAAGATCGGGAAATTTCAACGAAAATGAAATGTTCCTTCACGCAAAGTATGTAGCTGAACAAGAGGCTGACAAAAAGTTTCTTACTGACAAAGAAAAGAAAGCCTACATCGACCGAAATGGCAATATTTTGGGCTTTGTGGGAGAGGCAGGAGTAGGAAAAACAACGAGTATTAAGAAATGGGTGCTTTGGATTCTTGACGGAAAAATTGTTTCAAGTGTCTCATTTTTGTTTTTTATACGCATAAGAGATATTGAGTTCTCTAAAGAAATGACTGTTTTACAATTTCTTACTGAATCGATTTTGCCTAACTGGAGCCACTCCGAAACTGAGTCCCACGGAAACCGTTGGTGGATTGAACAGCTTTACGAGGATCAACAGGCCGTCATTGCGCTCGACGGCCTAGACGAGGCAGCTGTAGAAAACTTATCGCAGACTGTTCCTAAAATCTCGCTCTACAATCCCACAAAACCGATTTACATTCTCATGAATTTGATAAGCGGACAGTTGCTGCCTTTCGCCCGAATCATCATCACATCTCGCCCTGATCGCTTTTACAGAGTCGCTCCAGCGTACAAACCAAAGTTTGTTTTCGAAATTTTGGGTTTGGACGAAAAAGGTCAGGACGCTCTGGGAAATCAAATTTGCGACTCATGGACAGGGCAAGTAAAATCCACGCTGATTAAAAATCCCGATCTTTTTGCTTATTGCTTCGTTCCTGTCACGTTCATTTTAACTGTTGATTATTTAGCGAAGAACAGTTCAAGCGACTTGTACGACGTTTGCCTGACAAAGATTCTGGCTACAGCTGTAATTTCGTACTGGGAATCTGATCACTGGAGAAGATACGAACTGGGACCAGAATTTGACAAACTCTCATACTTAGCATGGAAAGGACAGGAGCAGATGCAAATCATCTTTTCTATGAAGCAAATCAGCGATGCAGGAATTGATGATGAGACATGCCAGTCATTCCTTATCACATCAATTCTCGATTCTGGAAATATCAAGATGAAAATCCTGAACGGCAAGAAAAGGATCTATTTTTCTCATCTCATCTGGCAAGAATTCTTTGCTGCCGTTCATTTGATGCTTTACGCAAGTGAAGAAGTTTTTCTAAAGAGCTTGCAACACATGTTCAACGACCGGTGGGAAATCGTTATGAAGTTTTTGTTTGGTTTCTGTCAGGAGTCCGCATACCAACTTGTAGAGGAGCTGGCATGCAACAACGCAGATTACCGCCCGTCATCTTGGCAAAGAAAGAAAGAGATTTCGATCGCTTACTTCCAAGAGCAATACAGCACTTGGCAAGCTAAAGACAGCAGTGACGAAAGTTTAGATAGAAGCACTGCAATGTGGCACAAGTTGCTACGGGTTTGCAGCTGGATACGGGAAGCGAACGATGAAAAAGTAGCACAAGCGTTTGCCTGTATCTTTCGTAATGGAGTCATCTTAAGAGGGAATGTAACTCCTCTGCACATCTCCAACTTCTTCTTCTCTCTTCGCGCAACGAATTCGCGGCCACCCCTTGTCGTGCAACAATGCATCTTTGTTTCGAATTCTCTGCAAACCTTTTCTGAACATGTCATTTCTATGAATATCCACGTAAGTATATATTTGTATTTATCTAATCTTACTTACGGGAAAATGTGCACTAATAAAACGAAACTGTCAAGTCTTCACATTTTAGCCCATGTACGAACACGAGTGTGTGAGATAAGTGTTTGCCAAAACTTTTTTAAAACATTTGTTTTGATGTTCGAAAAAGCGTACTGAATATCGAGATGCGTATAATGGTATTGTAATTTAGTAACAAAAAGAGCTGCGTGAATCGGTTTTAGATACAACTCTGTTTATGCATATCTGTACGTACAAAGCCTCTCTCGATTTTCTAAAATCATAGAAAGATTTACTTGGCTTGCAACCAAATGTGTGCATTGTCTATTGTTTGCGCATGTCTTCCATGAAAAATACCTGATTGGGCGCTTTGCCAGTTGAATCAGTGGCGCATATACTCCTACGAATAATTTCTGGGCTGCCATCCAAGATGTTTTGCATGTTTCGAATATTACAATGCGTTTCTAGTGAAACCGTTTGAAGAAAAACGCCTTTTCAGCGGTGTGACAGCAAATGAAGCGTTTTATTAGAAAATGTGCAATATTAAAACTCCTTAAAGACCAATGCTGCTGTTAGCAATGTAAGTAGCAAACAAAATATCTTTCTGAAAACAGATCGAAAATTTCCGTGCTCGCCATGAAAACATTAACGAGAACAATTTTTCATGCATACTGTCATGTCTTCCACGAATGTCGGAGCTGAGCTTGGCGAGCTGCGATATCACCCTTGAAATGTTGCGGGCACTGTCGCAGGAGCTCAATCGAACTGGCCTTTCAGTGAGTGGCAAAATATTGTCTTGCAATGGTTGATGCATGGCGATCAACTGGGAGCTGTATTTTTTTCTTGTTTTTGTTAAACTTTGACAGTTCATTTTTAATACATCGCTGTTGCTTGCCGTTGCTGTTAAGTTCAAATAACGNAAAACGCAATTTTCAGTCTGGAAACGTCACCCATAGCAAAGATGGGTTCTGTTTTACGTGTTATTGTACCACGTTTGTATGGTTTTTTGGGTCACCCTCTGTGTAATTGTCCTGGAATATATGGNTCTGTTCCCTGTGCAGGGTCTTTGGTTTTGTATTNTCATGTATGTCCTTGAATGTAATTTGTACCTGTACTGCATGAATAAATGTCCCGNTATGTACGGGTGAGTTCGTTTTGGTAAGCTGCTGTGTCAAAACTTTGCGTAAGCTGCTGTAGCCTGCTTTTCATTGTATTCGTTGATGTAGAGAAATTTTGAAATGCGTTTTTTGCTTGTGGCCACTGACTTATATTTGTGTACAAAACAACTCAACTCCTGCAAGGTATCTGNCAGCACAAACGTAATTTTCTTTCTTCTTCTGACCAAACAAAACTACCATATGCTGAAAGGTGACTCTNCGTAACAATCTTTCACANAGATCTACATGCAAATGTTTCTTACAATTTCACCATCAGCTTAATTGTGACGAATTCTTCCTTCGAGGGAATTCTTCCTACGCAAATAAAATGCAGAGTTTGAAATTTGATCGTTGTTACTCAAACGAACAGTCATCATTGATGTCAAAATGTGTGAAACAGATTCGATCCGTCAACCTTTCGTTTAACGAGATAGGTGATGAAGGAGTTGCCGTTCTGATGAATTCACTTCAAAATATCAAAGATGATTTGGCATTGGAGAGATGCGGAATATCACACAATGGCATCCGCATTTTAGCTGAGAAACTGATCGAAAGTGGAAAGGAGGCGAGAAATTTTCGTATATTATTGTTTTTAGTTTTTTTTATGACATCGCTTTCAAAATAATCAACATTTCTATAGGAAAGCAGTCTCCTTTCTGTTAACGTCGACCAAATGGAGGATACATATAGCAAAGTTTCCCCAAACGTTGACTTTAAAATAGCTGGATAAAACGTCTCATTGTCTTTCGCCAACGTCATTTTTCTTTTTTCAAAACGTCTCTATGATTTTTGAAAAATCAATGACGAAAAGCTTGATGAAATGTCTTTCTGATGTTTTGACATCTTTATTTTGTTGTAGTCAAAATGTTGAACCAATATTTATTGCATAACCTTTCATAACCTTGGACGCAGCATCTCACTTAAAAACTTATGATGTGGTTCTGTAGCGTTTTTTCCATTTTTATGCATTTAGTCATTGACTAAAGTAAATTGGGGTTTTCGTTTTCAAATTCAGAGGTTTGCTTAATGTTTTTGAAAACAAGACAAAAATGTTTGATAAAATTGACATTACTTAAGAAAAGTGTTAATGCATCAAAAACATACAGTATTGAAAAATTTTTGGAAATCATTTGGACGGTAGCAAAGGTTGTAGACAATGTCAATATGTCAAATCTTCATATGCATTGCCACACATATCTTATTTAAAAATTATTTGGAAAAACTAGCTTGTCTCTTTTGCGTTACATGGAATAAGCAACTGATTGTTGCCAACAGCTTGGAACGTTAACTCTCAGTGGAAACAACATTGGAGATGAAGGTTTTTTTGCAGTCATTGATTTTCTGCAAAATATACGTGAGGATATCGTGTTGGTGAACTGTGGTTTATCGAAACTTGGAGTTAAAAAATTTTCCGAAAAAATGGTTGAAACAAGACATACAGTAAGTGGCATTTTAGATTTATACGTCACGAAGAAATCGAAAAAAACATATTCCAAATTCATGACAAAACGCTGTCAAACACTGAACGCAAAAGATTTTATATGTGTTCTTCATGTATGTAGCTCGCATTCAGACGTGAACTGAGGTTTTTCGAATTGTGTTTTTTCAATCCCCGGAAGTTGTTTAGAAAAATGATTTAAGTGTTTTGATTTGACTATTGTAACTCCTCTATAGTAAGATATTGAACTGAGTTTTTGACCGTTTTTCCGCTTGCAGCTACATTGTGTTTGAGATGTTTTGAATTAATTGGTTTTTGCCTTTTAATAACATTTCATTTCAAAACAGTTGCGAACGTTTGACATCAGCAGTGCCATGATCGCTACCGGCAACAATCTAACTTCTAACACCGTTGGAGACGAGAGTCTTCCTTTCTTGTTGTCCACTCTGCCTCAGATCAAAAGGTTGAAGCTGGATAATTGTGAGATAACAAGTCAAGGAATACAACGCATCAGCAAGAAGTTGATCGAAACAAACCATAAGGTTGTCGATATTTGTGATTTACACCAAATTCTCATCAATCTTGATTTACTATCACTGGCATTGCTGTGTTATAACTGATCCAACGAGATTTTTGTCAGTTACACGGTGACAAGGTGGAAGCGACAGGCATGCGTTTGTGCTTATCGATGTCAGTAATTTCTTACAACATCAGATCTTCACATCTGTGATTATTTCCAAATATATTTTCTTTTGTTTTCTGCGCAAATAAAGATGAATAATTTCAAAAGAGTGTTTTTGCTCAGTGTCTCGCTTTGCAAGTCAAACGTCATGATGTTTCAACAAAATAACCAACTCCTTTTGTTTCGTTTGGGGGTCTTGTCGTTTGTTTTATATTTTTGTATTCACTTTCGGCTGATGTTGATACATTTCACTAATTTCCAGTTTTAACTTGTTTTCCTCTGAAAACACTTACAACAACACACAATTATCCAGATAAACCGAGATTAATTGGTTAAATTACTGTAACAACGTGCTAACGTACAGTTTGTGGAGATGTTTTGATGAAGTACTGAAATAAATGAAGAGAATAAGGACAATTGTGTTGTTAGCCAGACCTTAAAACGTGCATCAGCTTCCACACCTTCGAAAAGACGCTAATAGTCTCAATCAGAATTTGAGACAATGATGGCTGTTTCCTTATTGGCATAAACCTGTTTTTTATTATTTATTGCCAGATGGAGCTTCTACACGTCAACGTCAATTCTGGTATTGGGGACGATTGTGTTTCGTCTCTGATTAACTGTCTTCATTTAATCGACGATTTAGGACTTTCAGGAACAAGAATTACAGACCCTGAGAAGAATAGGATAAAAGCTGAGATTCAAAAACGTGGATTTTCTGTATGTGTTGCGTGCAGTACTGTGCCTTTTGGTGATGCTTTTTATCCATTAAGATAAATCAATGGAAATATTTGGTTTCATTCAGACTCGTTCATGGGAGAATTTTATCGTTGATGATAAACTGTATTCAGTACGAATTACAATCTGATTTCGCTGCATTTCAAGCTGGGCACTTGCAAAATGTTTGTAATGAAATGAAGCCTGCACTGAGTAGCCATGAAGGTAAAAGCGGCTGTCACCATCAAGATGTATCAACACTTTACTCTGTAATTTCACCACAATCAGGGGATTTGAAAAATTAAGATAAGCAATGATATGAAATAAAAAGAAGTATTGATTAGATTTAGGTCCTCGATTCCTTCATTCTTGTTGACATATTTTTGTTGCCACATAAAACGCTTGAACCTTTAGTCTGTTAAATACTGGTTTCAACAAAACTTTCACCAAAATGCTTTTTTTCAGTAAAAAAACATTTCGCAAAATCTCACGTAGCAAAGGTCGCAGTCTGGTTTTATAGTGAGTTAAAGACATTTCGAAAATGCAAAAAGTAACGCAACAGGCCTTTTATTATTAAACAAAATTTCATTTGTATCAAATGTTTATTAAACACAATCTCATTTGTAATAAACGTTATCAAATTTCATTTGTCAAAACTTCAAGAGCTGTTGAACTGAGGTTCAACACCCCCAAAAAAATTGATTTACAAACAGGCTCTTGAACGCAAGATAAGAACGTTTCAAGGTTTCTTGCGTGGTTTCTGATTTTTTGCAAAAAATATTTGAAATGAAATGGCATTTCCAAAACACTTCAGGCGTTCGGCTGCTGGCATATGAAAGTAATCGAGTTGAAATGCGGGGCTCTGGAGATTCTCCACTCAATGCCCTGAAAACTAAGAGGAATGCAATATTTATTTCTGGAAGAGGAGTCGCAATTGAAAAAATGTAACAAGAACAGATTTACATAATTCCTGTGAATTTGTTGTTTCTAACACAATTTCGCATAAGTTGCAAATTTTACTTCATTCCAGGCTCGGCAAAAATCTGGAAAATATAGTGATGCATAGAACATTTTTGAAAAGGAAAATCAACTAACGAATTTCGAATTCTTTAGTTCGTTGCATCTGCTCGTTTTTGTTTCAATATTGAAACAATTCTTATGATCTGCTAAAAAAATCTTCTTACATACTTTTTTTTGCTCAGAAAAAAAATTTTGAAAATGTTTCCTTTTAAAGAATATTTGTCAAACGAAAATCTGCTAAGGGCATAAATCTGTCCTTATTCCTTAAGACCGTCGCTTTCATTGGCAATGTTGTTCAATGGTGTGCTGAAATCAGGAAATGCTGGTGACTTCCCCGGGTATCCACAGCGGTCAGTCTAAAAAGTAAAATTACAGCAAATTACATGTTATCACTAGGTGCTTGTTACTGTAAGGCCAGTAACAAATGCTGCATGGATCTGATGGGAACTTGCCTGGTGGTTTAAGTAAACCATGAGAGTAATTAATTACTGCCATTGTTATCTCAAGGACTTACACCCTAACTCCCCTACCCTTTTTGCATAGTTGTACAATTTCGGATACTATTTATTGTACACA
>JGI24022J15233_10001917_pt1 | contig 18566 bp, 13 predicted proteins | sample Ectturendosymbi2_FD_15233 | JGI IMG/M metagenome (IMG submission 15233) | reverse complement strand
CGTAATTAAGCCAGCATCTTTCAGTGCAGCATTTGCTACAGCTGCACTTGCCCTGTCAGATAGTTGATAACGTTCTGACATCATAGCTAAATTTGGCGACTCCATCCTGTTTTGTTAATTTGGTTCTTGTCAAAACACCCCTTCTGAAGACATCGACTCAGACTTTGACAAAAATTGAGAAGCATCATTGTCTGAATGGTCTGATGTTTGTACAGAAATACTTGCACCAGCACCTACGTTTACTGATGGGAGTGATGAATCCAATAGCTTTTTTGGCCGAGTGCTCTTTCAGCAAACTTTATATCAGAGGTAGTTAGTGTCTCAACTATATTGAAACACTTCATCAAACTTGGTCCTTTTTGGTCAGAATAGAATTCGAAATCTTTGTCTGTCATTCGAAGTAGGTGTTGTTTTTCAAGCTGACTTCTCTGCTTGTTGTCAGAGCAAGAAATGTCGAAAAGTTCATCCATATCTCTCATAAATTCTGCTTGCTTTGGAAGAAAAGACTTTCCACGCTTCTTTTTGCTATAACGATCGATTGGACTGAAAGTTTTCACAAGCGCAAAAATTTTTTGTTTTACTGTTATTTCATTTACTGGATAAACATTGCAAAATATCCAAATATTGATTAATTCTTTTGCCACCACTCCTGCTGCAGATTGCTGTAAGAAATTTTCTTCATTCAGAACACGCTCAATTACGTCTCTTTTGGTTGGAAGTTTTTCTGAGGGTAATTTTTCTTTACTGCGAAAGACATGCCCACTATGCAAGACCTTAGTTAGTTTAACAGAGGTACTCCTTGTAACCATTCTCTCTAAGAAATAACTACACGCATCCTACAAAACACAAAAAAGCAGTCCATTGTAGAGGAAATCTATCACAAAATCTTCACTTTAATAAGATTTTGCTCTTATGCAATACACATATAATGTAGTAGACCTAGAATACGATAAACACGAAATCAAAAGCAGTGTTTGATGCAGCATGGGTCAGTTTAAGAACAACAGACAATTCATCACAGCGGTTACACCAATTTTATTAATGTTGACATTTTGGTGACCTTTGTCATGTGGTTGCACAGTGGTTGCTAGTGGCAACCACCACCGAAATTTATTTCAAAACCTGTTTTTGTGCAGTTTGCCAGGATTTAAGACCCCTATTTTTTCAAGATTTTTTTGGCCCACCCTAGTACCCATAGGGTTTTTGAGAGAAATAGTTGTGCTTGTTTTAGAATTAATATAATTTATTTCTACCTTCAACCATTTTTCTTTGATCAGATGTCCTTGATAGTCAAAATCATCTTGTTTCAAATAGTTTGTGGTTGGTAGTTTGCCACTTATTGGCAGGGATATTTGACTCTTCGCGTACCCTAAGCGTTTTTTTAGGGGAGGTGGATTGTGTGTGTTTTTGAATTAATTAAATTTTTTGCCTTATAGTTATTTTATAGGGTTACATGGTTTTGAATAGTGAAAATCATTTTGTTTTAAATAGTTTGTGACTGTCAGTTTGCCACTAATTACTGTAAACAAATTGTGCCCAAATTGGCTCAGCACACCTGACACAAAACGAAAAATTTGCTGAAAATAAAAAAAATTCAAGTCTGAACCTTATTTACTTGTATTGCATGCACAACTGCAATTTTCGAACATAATACGGCATAGGTCTTGTACAGACTGCCACCAAAGGTTACTGACGACATTTCCGTTTTTTGTGTAGTTTTCTTGTCACTAATTTGCATAGCCCACGCTTTTTTCGGCGGGGACCGAAAAGTTTATTGGAATCTGGTTTGTTTTATCAATAATAATTTTTTTCGACATTCAACAAGTTACTTTTTAAGGTCAGATAAGTTTGAAAATGCTTTCTGAATTGTTGTAAGAGCCTTTTATGCACTGGAAAAGTCCCAGTAAGCCTGGGTGGGGGTGAAAATGCGACATAGACAGGAATGGCAGTGGTGACTGCCCCCTTTAGAAAAAAACTTACTTGAGCAGGGTTAACACGCAAAGCGATCATTGGTGGATCTAGGAATTCAAGAAACTGAGGCAAAATATCAGGGACACCCTTGTTATGGGATCATGTAGATGTATTCTACAATACAGTTTATAGTCACATTTTGCAATTAAAGCACATCCGTAATTTTTTTGGGGGTGAAATTTCACCTAACATATATCGAAAAGTAACTAAACATTAAAAAAACATATGACAAAATAATCGCCACCTGCTTAATGCAAATCTTTGCCCGCCGACAAACCTGGAAAAAGGCGAATTTTGGCGAAACAACAACACATTTGTGAAAAGCGATGGAAACATTAAAACATTTTCACTCGGTGTTGTTGATTGCAGTCCAGTTTATAGCCCCTTTTGAAAATTGTTTGAAAAAGCGGTTCCTCGGAATTTCAAAAGTGAGTGACTGGGGCAAGGCCTCGAGAGGTTAAAGGCCGCCGGGGCCGACCACAAAGGTCGACCACTCAAACTTCCTTATCAAAATTGTTTCATTGCAAATCAGAAGACCCGCCGACTCTTTTAAGGGTTTGAAAAGCTCTCTAGCACAATCGACTGACGAGTTATGGACTGGCAAAGTGGTGCGAAAATACGAGATTTGCAGCTAAATCCACCCGGGGTCGAAGGTGTTATGTCATGCTATGCTCACCTACTTATTGAAAGCACCCCATTAACCATTAAAAATAGCCGAGACGTGCCAAGAAATGTTCGTCATCAAAGCCTACGAGTGTCAGATGATGTAATGGTGTGCCGTTGGGGCGTTGCTAAGGTTCGGACGATAGAAGAAAAATGATTGCTAGCTTTGACTTTTTAGAGTGATTTCATGAAGGGCCTGGGCATTTTTATCAGATTTTGATTGGAGGTGCAACATAACATCGGACTACGAGTAGGGACCACTAATAATTTCTACTCTGAGGTCAAATGTCATCTCTATCCTTTCTTCAAAGGATTTTGACCAGTATGGGTGAAAATGGTTTTGATTGGAGACAAAGGTGTAAAGACTGGTGGACAAGTACCCCCCAAGTAAGTATGTCAAAAAAGACTTGATTTCAAGACACACACTGCGGTAATTTAGAACACTGGGTTTGATCCAGACTTCAAAGTAAACATTTTGTCAATTTGATCACTCCAAGCAAAATTTCCTAGTTTTTAGACTATATTAGTCTAGGGCTTCTAATCGAAAAAACTGAAAAAACAAGCGTCTTTGAAAAACTTACAAATATTTACGAAAATTGATAAATGAGGTCTTAGAACTTTCAAATTACTTTCAAAAATTAATTTTTTATCATAAAATTGTCTCCCCATAAGAGGTGCCGCCCGGGACCCGGAGCTCCCAGGGCTCCCCCTTGCTGCGCCACTGGGCAATGGCATCACTTGCCTCATCCTAAATCCACCAGTGAAGGTGATCACCCTGCATGCGAACATTGGAATTTTTGAGTAAAGGGTATTGCGAAGAGCAAATGATTCTAGAAAGTTGGATGCGTATCTTTGCTTCACGATCAACTCAAGGAAATTGTTTGTCAAACGTTTGGCGCATTGCAATTCTTTTATGCTGCACATTGAGCAAGTAAAATATAATTTGTAGTTTGATAACTGCAAATCCAGTTATAATTTGTAGAAAATCATCTAAGCTGCTAAAATGTTTCGCCAACAATTCCACTGCAAGCAACCTTTCTTTACAGAATGCTTTCTTTTCAAAGTAAAATGCTTGTGTGTGTTGCTTGTTTCTCACAAAAAAAATTCAGGTTAAAAAAAGATTGAAAAGTTTCTTTTGCAAAAAGCAATTGCAGATTTCTTTAAAAAATGCCACAAAGAACTTTTATGCAGGAATAGTTATTCACAAGATCATACCGTGCGCTAGTTGTGAGTGACCTAAAAGCTTTAAAAGTTTCAGTGACATCAAATTCTACTTCAATAGAAGCTGATAATGTCTACTGAGAGAGCAATAAACCTACAATTTTAAAACAAGTGTGACTGATTTTTTTGCCGGGGACAGGTCTCTCTGCAAGTAAAATTGATTTGTAATAAATATTCTTTTCCACAAAAACCATGGGTTGAGTGTCTCGTTGTGTTCATAGATGAATATAACTTCCATTTCCAACACGTATGTACTAATTTAAAACCTATCAACCTGTTTACTTTTTCTTTCTTTCAGGGTGGACTAAGTACAAGCAGTGAAATGTGTTTGGCTTACCTGGCCTATTATCCAAAGATTCCCATGCAAGCATGCGAAGCTGCTCCAAAATTTTTATCCTTAATGCAACACTTCGGTATTCACCATGTCAAGTATGTCAAATGATGTAGTGAGTAATTCTAAAAGTGAGCATGCTTTCTGTTTAAAATCATAATGTAATTGACTACTGCATAACGTAAGTAACGAAACGAAACCAACTCTGGTAAGTTGGTGACTGCGCAAATATCCACATTCTTTTTCAATCAAGCCACTCTTGCTAGACCGATAAACGAGATGTTTGCGTTGCAAATAAATTTGCAAACGCTAGTAAATCATGTTTGAAGCAAATCTGGCAAAGACCGATAGGACCGGTATCCAGACAAACTGATAATTGGGTTCATCGGAAAGAGGCTTGCGTTATCAAATAAGACTCTCATCAAAATTTCAACAGACCCATGCTCTAAATCAACACAAGCTATTAAACTTTTTGGGTGGTTCATTTGGAACGAGAAAAGCTACTTTCAACTTTGCTCAGGAGCAATCGTACCACATTACATCTATTGAAGGATCCAAGGGCGGATCCAGCAAGTAAGTTTAGGGGTGGGGCATTTCAGTAATATTTGGCAGTCAAGTATTTTGACGGGTTCATTACTGTGAAAGAGACGAAGTATACTTCAAAATATTGCTGTAACAAAACAATAGACGGCAAGATGGCATGTCATCGTGAATGCTGTTTTTCGAATTGTACAAAATCATGGTGAATAAAGTTGCTTTCGTAGGTTTTAGGGGGGGCGATCGCCCCAATCGCCCCCCTGGATCCGCCCCTGGAAGGGTCTGATAGGGTAATAAGAATTTGTATGTGTATGTCGCCTTTCGTAGGCCGGAAATATCAGCAGGTATCGGATCAAACCTGAGCAACGTGTAAAAATGTATCTGTGTGACTGACCATGCCTGCAGGAAACAGCAGCCTGATAGCAAACACCGATTCTGCAACAACACGCGAAAAACGTTTATTCTAAGATTAAAGTCGTTGCTTCCAGAATCAGAGCTGCTGCATTTCGAAATGTATTTGTTGCTTTTCGCATATTTTTGACAATATCAGCTACTTTTGTGTTAGGAGAAAGGAAATTTTTTAAGCTAGAATTGATAAAAACATACATGAGGAAAGAACGTTTAAACGGCTTGGCTATGATATCTGGTGAGTATTAAATAAGTATAAATAAAAAAATTGTGGGACTTGTGAAAGACTTACCAATGGAAAATTTACTCTTTTCGATTCGAAAACTTCGTTTCATTTTGTTGCTATTAGTGACGCGTTTTTTACTGTAGGTTTCCAAGTAATCCATCGGGCTACAGCTCCATTGCCGATGTCGAAGTAATTTTCCCACTGAACCTCAGAGACAGAACGTTCTACGATGTGGTGAATGACGTACGTTTTCGTGTGTTGTCTGTTGATTTTAACCTTAGTAACAGAAAAACAGATTTTTGTGAACACAATTTGTCCTAAATGTTTTTCGCTTTGCAATAAAGAATTATTACAAACGTTCCTTTCAATATGAACGTGCAAAAAATAACAATTGTTGCAGTTAAGGTAATATGCAAAGAAAACACAACAACTATCCAACATTCAACTCGCTTACTTTTCGTTTCTAAAGGTCTACCCCTTTGTATTCCCATAAATCTTTAACTCTGGTTGCTATTTATGTAAAAAAGTGAACCAAGTACAATATGTCTATAAGGCAAGCAGCTGGAAGATGTCCTGCCTTCTAATGGTAATAGGTTGGATTGTTCATTGTAGAAATCTGGCAATTCTTAAGCAAACCACAACAATCAGCCTTTTCACATTTTGTGCGAGGTCCAAATCACCATTAGTCGAACGAGTGTGAAATTTATCTTTTGTTTTTCAAGATATTTTGAAGTTGATTCGTAGTTTTTTTGACGATTGAAAATGCCTAAGTAATTTGTTTTTTATTTCGATTTCCATTAAGGCTTTAACCCTCCAAAAAAAATTAGGAAAGTCTTATATGGAACTAATTCTACTTTTAATGTCGCATAAAATGCGTACGCTACTGGAACACTTTCATTGTAATCAACACGATTCTATCATAGTCTGCATTGCGACTTAAATTAGATCTTATACAAATCGTGGGACAGTGAAATGACGTAACACGAGCTTGGTACAAAGCAGTGTTTGTCAAACTTGTCTATTCCATCGCCCCCTTTTCACAGTCAACATGTCGTTTCCCTCGTAATCCTGGAAAAGCAAAAACTAGGTAGTAAATTTAAATAATTTTATTTAGAGACTATATTAAACAACTGAACCAAGCCAATATAAATAGCTGAACAAAGCAATTGTATTACCACGCTAACCTTACGTTCAAAATTCTTGTGAAAATAATCCACACTACTGTCGGGCAGATAGACAATCCAGAGCAAAAATTTAACAGTGAATTGCTTTAGCAACAACCTCCAAAGACTATCATAGTAAATTAAAATTTACAAGTAACTAGCAAGTCATAAAGTAGGCTGCTGAAGTTAACTCAGTGATCGATGAGTGGTTGAGTATTTTCACCCCCTTGCTCCTCAAAATCGCCCCCTTGGGGGCGATTCTGTCCAGTTTGAGAAGCACTGGTATCAAACAAATTGTTATAATTTTGTGGTAAACAAACGAAAAATTCATTAACTTCTGGAATTCTAACTTTGTTGCTTCTCCTATCTCAATCACAGATTCCTCAGATGTTGAAAAATGTGGTCAAAATAACTTGTCAGATTTGATTCAGTGTTCTTTTTATCAGTACATTTGATCCACGTAGAAACTAGTGGTTTATATCCACGTCTCATGGGCTTTATTTCAGCCACAGATGTAGAAGACGCGGCTTACAAACGAGTGTGTTTTAAAAGTGGCATAAGGCATGCATCAAAATACGAAGCTATCCGTCATTGTTCTTTGAAAATTGATTAAATTTTGATGGACTGGAATTTACTACTCCTTTCGAATGTTTTTACTGTCGTGCAAATAACCTTTATAATTGCAATAAAACAGAAATGTATTTTTTGCTAATGACAAGCAAATAGGCATAGTACAGACAAAAGAATGTTTTCATGAAGTAATATTTTGAAGATTCACATTTCATTTTTTATCGAACAGATGATGTGGAATGAAACAAGCGGCGATAAATTTTCCCAAGCATTGGAAAGAATGACGAAAATGCAAAGTTGCAAAGGAATATCTGGAAACCTACCGAACGTAAGCATATTAGCTAGAACGCGAAACGTTCTTCATGAAGCTTTCAACTTTGATGTGATGTGAAACGTGAAAGAAACAGTGAGAGTGAATCAAAAAGTGAAGAAGAAAGAAAAGTGAACAACGAAAAGGAAGAAAGATAGAAACAGAAAGAGATAAGAATGAAGCAAACTATCAGTATCAAAATACAGTCAAAAGTATTTTAATCTAATTTTGCCTGAAAGGAATTAAACATTGTAAAACAACAAATAGCTTGATTGGGATTAAAAATGGAAACAATTAAGTAATGTAGTCAGTTACAAAAACAAAAACCAAAAACCAAGTAGCCTTTGAAATTAATCACAGCTAGCATTTAAGGTTATTTTGACAGCTGTTAGAGTTTTCTGAAAACTGTGGCTCTTTGTGCTTAATAATCGCTTTTATAACAGTTTTCGGTAACGTGTCTGTTTTGAAAGTGTGTCACTCAATTTCAACAGAACTTCTGAATTGAAGCAACGTCTCACATGTTTTTTGTTTCAAAATAGTTGTTCTATATTTTGCGTAAGACATGAAATAAAATAGCTTCTATCACAAATGCTCACTTCGTCCACAGTTTTGTCGCAGTTTTTGAAACGGCTAACAAGCGTTTGATTAAATAAGTGTCATATGAAAACTACTGTAAGTATGTTATTGGAGTAAAATATTTGAAAATGCCTGATAACCTGCTCGTGGAGCAATCACTTCCAAGCGGACGCAAAAAAATGATTTCGATGATAGTTGTTTGAAAATACTGAAAAACATGAAAAAAATATTAAAAATGATTTATACATTTTACAGCACAGATGAATGCACCTTTTACACATGAAATTAAGAATAAATGCCAATCAAAATCATAAATCGATCCGTGCGACAAACAACTTGTGGAATGCTTTATAATAAAGCACTGTGCAAATTAAATTAATCTGTTCGACTTTTTCGAGCCGAAGAACAATTTATGGTCTTTTAACATTACTCGTCTATAGAACCTTTAGATTTGTTAAGTAACAATGAAAGACCAGTGTCTCAGAATTTGTGATGTAAGCAAGCAGAATATTTTGATATGATAGTTAGTTCCTTGCTTTAAATTAAAGCGAGGTAGCCTCATCCGAGCTATATGTAGTGGCATTCACTTTGGCAGACAATTCAAATCAAATTGCAGGTACTAATCTGAAAAAGCTTGCCGGTATTCTAACCCGACATTAACATTGTCAGATAGCAATGACAGATATTTTCAAGATGATTGGAGAAAGTCAAAGGACGGTATTTCCCAAAGCTAAAAAAAATTTGTGGGTGGTCAAGAAAGACAACCCAAAATACCGTATGATACTCACTTCTTTCTGAACAGCAAAATCAACCCCGGAAGAATCAACCGAAACCTTCAAAACATTGCGGATTTGGAGATAAAAAGCAAGCCACGTTTAGCTGGCAGAATGACACGAAAATTACAAAAAGCATTTTTTTCTGAGAATAGCGAATAAAAGGGCTTTTACTGGCGAAAATGACAAAGAATAGAGTTCAGAACATTGGGCGAAGTGTATTCTAAAAAAGCATTTACGGTGCAAAGTTAGTACAGTCGATATATGAGCAGCAGAGAGGGCGAAACTATCAGGCGATATCACATCACTCAAAATGTCAAATACACCGCTTAAATGTTTTGGGCTTTTTTAATTTCTAAGGTGTCAAATCACCTTATCCTGATAATGGAATAATGAGCGCCGCTAATCAGAGTTAGGGTGATTTCTGTGTCACAAGGATTTTATAGGTGTTTTAGGGACCCGAAACGGGTCCCTAAAATCAGATAAAATTATCATCGGGTCTCTAGAATCAGAGAAAATCTGGTCCCTACAGGTCCATACCGGGTACCTAACATTTTCCTTGAAAAAAAAACTGGTTTCACTATACTGCACTTGACTTGTACTTCCTTTGGAATGTCAAGAGTGCTCGGTGGCAACCATATTCGTTTCCTTTGACCCCTTTGCTGAGCGGCTACGTTGGCAATAAATGCTGCATTAGTCGAAGATCGATTGCAGAACCCAGAGAGAAATCTTGCAATGCGGCACAATATTTTGTGCTGTCCCCAGGCCCCGAGGGTGGTGTAGAGCTTTCTTAACAATTGCAGTTCGATTTCCATCAAATCTACACGTCAATTCTCATAAATTTTTGACAGATCTACATGAACCCCATGTCTCTTACGTTTCAAACGGAAATCTTTCATCTGAAATTAAACGTCACAATGATCGGTACACACCACTGAGAAAATTCATTATCCTATACATACAATCTGCACATGTTCACTCAAGTTATGTTTCTATTCGCATCAGCATCAGGTCTATTGTGGCCATGTTTGACGTGTTTTGTCGCGGATGCGTTTACTAATGATGAAATAAGATTTCTTGACACTTGAATTCAAACGGTCAAAACCCACTCCGCAAAATTTGCTTTTTCGCCTCAAACGCAATCGTGTAGTTTTCTCTGAATTGACATGCGCCGTTTTATCAGAAACATAATAATTTTAAGATTTTATGTCGCCTTTGGCCTAGCGTTTCTATTCTCTATCTTTTGTAGGGATTGCGTTTTGCCGACAGTAGTCAAGTTTACAACTAGTGGAGTACAACATCAGCCTCTACTGTCTGCATGGGTGCAGTTTGGTGGGGGACACGGGGGACGTGTTCCCCCCACTTTTTTCTGAACGGGGGGACATAATATGCCATGTCCCCCCACTTTTTTCTTTAGGTTTTTTATTTGGAGAGGTTTCAAAAATAAAAGTGATGTTTGTCACGTTTTGTGTAAAGAGCTTTTCATGTTAGACGGTAGGCCACTCACAGTCAAGGTGATGTTGAAACAGAATTTGGTGTGGTATCACTGATTCTGTTGGTTTACACATTTTAGTTTCGATTAAATAATTTTTAGCATTTTTCAAGTTTCTGCAGACCGTGGAAGATGTTTAACTGCTTGTTTCCTACTTTTTACCCTGTGTGGCGTACTGATAGAAAGGTTATTTTTTTGTAACAGTGAGAGTATTACAGCTGCACATGTGAGAGACCACAGTACAACCATGGTTTGTTCCGTGCAGAAATGTAACTGGCGTTGTTGTAACGTTGGCTGTCACGTATTCCGAAGCAGACAACTTTTAATTTACTGATACTGGTGCATATAATGTTAGAAAGTGGGATTTTCAGGCAACTCTCCGCGAAGATTTTGGCGAAGACAAAAAGCAGCACTATTATGGAGACTTAGTTTGGGATGGGAAGTTTAGCAAAATATTGTTTTCAACCATTGATGAGCAGAATTTCAACCAAAACGTTGGAGAAGTAGCCTACAGTATTTACCGAGCTGTATATTGACCTATAGTACAAAACATAGCGACTTGGCTCGGAAATAAGGATAAAATATACATTTATCCGAGCTTCTTGTAATGTCGCCACAATGGTGACCAGCAAACCCAAAAGTTATTTTTTTCTTGAGTCTTACGCTTTGTGCTTGTGCTGAATGCATTAGTTCGTAAGTTATCTGATTTACTTGATTTTAACCAAACCCACAATGCAGCAATGTTCTCATCCAAGTGCGAAACATTTGCTTTATAGATACAGTACATCACACCTAGTTTTGTTAGACATTCTTTTTGTGTTAAAGGTGAAACTTGGTACTTTTTTGCCAATTCACCGTTGTGCATTTTGATTTAATCTCAAATATATCATGGTGTCGTTATGCAAGTAGAACTCTTAGAACGAAACTCTTGACATGGTGCAGAGTTACAAGTCTGGCCGAGCTTAAGTTTGTCAGAATTTTCGGGCCAATTTCGGACGTGCATACAAAACGTTTTTATAATAAACGGTAGCGATTTTTTTCATTCGTGACATAGATTTGTTGCGCTCACAGCGGTAACTTCTCTGACTGAAATGATTGTGATTTTTCTTTAGCTAATTCTATTTGCAAACCCAGCTGCGTTTTTTTATTCTCTGCTCGGATTAGTCTCGCACTGTTTTTGAGAATGTGACAGCCGTGAGGAAATTAGTACGCGATGGTGTTACGTGGAAAAGATCAATTACTCACGCGATTCTTGGCTTGTTTTAAGAAGCCTACAAGCCGACTTTTCTTGTCTATAGCGCTTCCTAGAAAATTTCTCTTACGCCGATAGCGCCATCGTAGATAGTTTCGTGATAGTGTCTTTTTTTCTTGAGATACATTATATCCCACAGTATTATCGTTGACTAACAAGCTACGTTTATGCCAGATTATGCCAATGTTTTGGTCAAGGTGGTTGCTATTTTGGGTGTGATAAAGCGTGTACCTGCAACTACACCTGCAGACACGCAACCTGTGGTGGTTATGAAGGGGGGATTGGGTGGGCCATGGGTACCCATATTTTTGGCTGCCCCCCTGCGTGCCCCCCAGATTTTGCTTAACTTCTCGTTCAAATTCGTTTGATTGACATATACAGCAGATAACTTTCAACCAGCAAAATTTTGAACATATGAAGACTTTCTGGTGACGGTTCTGACGATATTTACAAGCCTATGTTGGGTTTGATAGGTTTATTCATAGCAAATCAGTCTTCATTACAATAGAAAATCACCATGCAGGAGAGACAATTTATGTAGTCCCCCTACTTTTTTCCATGGCTCCGCAGTGGTGCCATAATTTTCTCATTCTAGAATCGCCACTGCACACAACGTTTTCTGTTGCTACGCAGTTGCGCATATCTTAACTCCCTCTGTAAATTTGGCCTTCAAGCCTAAATCGGGCTTCAAAAATAAATGTCGGGCTAGAGCCAGGTTCGGACTTGTGATTTCGGGCTGGGGCCAGATTCAGGCTTCAAAATGAGGCCCTTTTGCAACTCTGTGCGGGTATGTATGCAGGGGCCAACCAGGGATATCTAGGAGTTTCTTGATATGCCTGGGGCCAACAAGGGGAGATTGAAAGGATACATCCTCCATCGACAAACAGTAAAAATGGATTGAAATTATTTTGTGAAGTAGGCTACGCTAATTTTAGGCCAAATGTTTTTGGTTCTGGTAAGAACATATCAATGGAGATTTTGGTGGGGGTGAGGCTGCATGCATGATGTCCAGTAGCATTGAAAAGATTTGTAACTTTTTCAAAAATTGGAAATGTGCAAGAAAAATGTTTATCATCTTTGTAACGTTAAACGACTTGAATAAGACATAAAATCACGCTGTAACCCACACTTCTTATAACATGCATGAAAACTGAAGTGTTCTACTGTAAGAGTGATGTGCACGTGCGACCAATGCAATTCAGCATTTTGTGCACTCCAACTGACAGCTCTGATAAAACCCAGTTGATGTGTTATACAAGATTGCTGTGCTTACTTACATCCAAATACGATATTACTGGAAGCAGGCTGAACTGCAGTACCGTGTCCAGCAACAAATTTAAGTAATATTAATATGTAAATCACATGCAAGGCAAAGCGTGATTTGTGTTGCTCTCAAAACACCTCAGGAAATAAGATTGGGAATCTGCATATATAAAACGTCACTTGTACATCGACCTGATTACTATATTGCATTCACACCAAGCTGCCCCTCCCACATTTCACAACAAAATTGCGCCCATGACTGTCTACACCCTGCAATGCAGGGTTAACTGCTTGTCATATGGGATCATATTTGTGATCTGAGCAGCTGCATTGGCAGAATAAAATCGGGATGGGTCGGGAATTGTCTACTTGAGTCTTTACTCTTTGCAATGTAAATACTTTACTAAATCACAGTAAGCAAGTTTATAAAAGCAAGTTCATTCGATGAGAACAAGCATAAGTGATTGAATAAACGTAAAAATGAACGTTTCTGTTTGCGACAAGCTACAAAGCAATTTTCACGCTGCCTAACTTTGCAAGCGTAGAATTTTATAAAGAGTTTTTGCCGCATGAATGACATCGTTCTTGCTTTTCTGCTTACGCAGGATGATGTAATCCAAGTTTTGTGTTGATAATTCTTTTCCCACGGGCTCAAAAAAAGACAGGGTGGATGTTTTCAGCAGTTCAGCTACAGCTGACCTTGTAAACGCAAGTAAATCCTATTTCAGGCGACACTCAGTCGTAATATGCGGTCTCGTATAGCCACAATTTTTGTAAAAGTTCAAAAATTTGGGCCAGTACCACATTTTAATTGTGGTCTCTATCGACTACCAACTCTGGCAAGTAAATCCGCACCTCCCATTCCCTGATTTTACTAACAAAAGCGAAGAAGTTAATTACATCATTTTTTTCATTCCTTGTGTATAGCGTTTTACCCTGCTACGTTGGCATGATTGGAAACATTGTACACAACCTCATTGTCTTCCACCTAAAATCGGAACAAACGCCCGCAGCCATGGTGGACATTTTGGGACAGTGCTCACTCAAATTTTGTTGTGTTTAGAAAATTTTCTGTTATATTCACATAGATATACATCTGACTCGACCTCAACTAAATCAACAAATTTTGCAACCGTGTGGTTTTAATCTGTTTGAGTGTTACGCCACAACTGTAAACATTACTGCACTACCGCACGTTGCATAAAAAAACTTACCTCGTTGTTAAAAAATAAATTGTACTGCATAACTTTCACAACAGCATTTGTCATGTTACAGTATGTTTTAAACTTATAATTAAAACAAAAATCTTTCCCCCATAAAAATCTATTTTGTCCCCTCAAACCCCTAAAACCTGGCCACGGGCCTGCTGGTGTATGCCCATCATAGTAACGATTGAAAATTGTGGTAGTGTCACGATTAAACAGTTGTCTAACCGAATCAACAGAAAAAAATGAGAAACGTCAATTAGCGTTATCACGCAGCTGTGAAGTGAACACACATTGGACCATTGTTCCATAATGGAACATGTTGTTGCTAAGCAACCGCAACAAAATTATCGGTTTTCCGGTTCTAATTTTTATGTTAGGACATATATGCAACGGATAATAGAGAACCAGAAGGATATGATTAGTATTTTTGGTAGTGGTCGATAATAGGTTAGGATTTCGTCTATTTTCAGAAGTAATTGAACCAAACAGCTTGCCATCTGAAGGTGATTTTTTACTTGACAGTCATTCGACTTTCAAATCAGATAATTGATCAATCAGGGGAAGCTTGACAGCGAGTAGGACTACAGCTCAGCAACTGAGAAACATCGACTAATTGAAACAATGCACACCATCGTGTATTACTCAATGGCAATCAGTAGCGTTTGTGACGGCATAGATGCATCAAGCTTAGTGTGTCGTGAATTTCATGATGTAACGTTTGTTCCAGTATTTTTTAAGAAACTTGATATATGTTACTCTTGAACCACTGGTGAGATTTGGAGGTCTTCTAAAATATTTAGTGTGCATGTTTTTTTAAAAATGCCAATGAGTCCACTGATGACAACTTTGTCATAAAAACATTCGTAGTCTTCTTTATATTCTTCATATAACAAACATTCGAGTTCCACCGCAACCTTTTTAGATCACCGCCCGTGAGCAATGGACTGACTTGGCCGCCCTCTCTTAAGGTCTGGCAACACTGCGCCTTAACCTGTTGTTAAGTAATCAGAAAAAAAGCTGAAAGAAATGGAACAAGCATCTTTGCTGTAAGGGGATATATTTTGAACAAGACATGGAGCTTGTCATTCTGCAAAAAATATAAAGAACGTTTATGATGAGACAAGCATTGAGCTTCTTGAGTGGCCTATAGAAACTGACCCGAATCGATTCCAAATAAAATTTTGTGGAGTATCGACAGAAATTAGCTCAAAGTATAGAATGATGCATCTATAACCAAAGTGATTGAAGCAAATGCCGACTTGTGTTACCGTATTAAAGGAATAGTTGTGAAATGCCAAACACTACCGAAATAGATTTCAAATCGAGATAAGCACCTACTAAACAACAAAGACGGTCACATCCTACAATCTAAAGTGCTTTTGCTACAATCAAATTGTAAAAAAGTGGAGAGGAAATTTGCGTGTTTTCTGCAGTGAGTCAACTGTTATGCACAATGCTGCAGTTTCAAATAAGGAAACGAATCCTAAATGCATGCAGATGCCTGTTCGAGAACATGCTGAAAGACTGTAACGATGAATAACTTTGTCTGCTACAGGTAACCAATGAATATCCAGCACTGCAAACCGTTCAACCTTATGTAGCGACAAGAAAGCGATGCGTAAACCCAGTTGAAGGGCAGACGATGGAGACAACTGCCGAATCCTGTAATCCACCAATATCTACACCAACAACAGAAGAAACTACCAGCGGAAATCCACCAACATCAGCACCAACAACAGGAGGAACTACCAACGCAAAATCACCAACATCTACACCAACCACAGAGAGAACTACCAGCTGCTCAACATCATTTTCTCCTCGTTTTGTTTTCTTTTCATTTGTGGTTATTGTAATGCAAATCTTAACCTTTCAGAACATCTGAATAAGCAACCAGTGTTCAATGGTTAGTCCCTGCCAATGTATGCAAATGAACGATGGTCAACATGTTAACGCCTTAAACGTTTTTCTAGGGCGAGTAAGAACGAGCCCTTGGCTGAGGAGGTTGGACTTGTTAAATGTGACTCCTATGTTTGCTCGAGTGCGCTGCCTAAACGTTTGTGAAGTCAGTGTTAAATTGCGTGGTTTTACCTCCTGTCCTGGCGATTTCGCCTTACCGCCAACACGAGGGCAACGCCCACCATCTAAGTCGTTGAATGTAAATGCGGAAAATGTGGACAATGACTCTACGTCCTGTTTGAATCTTGCTATGTGTGATACGAACGATCAGCAGAGCGGCTCATCTATGAACGAAAGTGCCTTGTCGCTTACTGAGCCCGACTTCATTCCGCGACTTTGGCGAGAAGCATTGAGGGTCTACCACCATAAGTTTTGTGCCTTCACAAGTATTATCTTTTGTGCCGTACTTGCTGTCGTGTTTTGTTACCCTTTATGCCCTCGTCATAGTCACTGTACGTTTTTATATCACTCGCAGTTACATTTCTTTTCAGACATGGGGAAATGCGGTGATATGCGCTGGTGAGTCGCCACGTTTATTCAGAGTGACTGCTTGTGGCGTTTGATTGATGCGCGTGCTTTTCCTCGTTGCGCTCGCCACGTCGAATTTAACTCCAAACGAAACCGTTCTATTTCCAGGCAAAATAGAGCTTGAAAGTTATATTTGTTCTACAGTACATGGAGGTTGCAACGACCGTTACTGAAAGAACTGGAAGTTTGCTCCTACCAACAATTTCTCTTTGTTATCGAGAAAGAGTTCTTGAAGACCCCCAAAAATTGAATTAAATGTGTAGATTTTTTGTATTTTCATAAGATTTTACACTTATTCTAAAAATTTCCGAAGTTTATTATTTATTTTGAACTCCGCTAACTTAGTCTCAAAACATCCATGACGACTAAAACATTTCCTCACTGTAAAGTTTTCTTACAGGGAAAACACTGTTTGCAAGTGTTGCCGTAACATTGGACATTTTGGTTTTTGCGTACGTTCATTTGCGTTGCATCGCCAACAAACTTAAAAAGATAAGCAAAATGTCGACTTTGCCCCCCCTGAAAAAATTTCCGTGGACGCCCATGGTGGAAACATAAAAAATCAGGCAAAAATAAAAAAATAAACAACACTACCATTAAGTACTCAAAGTGAAAGTGCAATGTCAGTGTAAAAACAAGTTAACAAGAGAAAGACACTTATTTATTACTCAAGAGTTTTATACAAACACAGAGTGAAGTGTGTGGGTTTTTCATTCAGAGTACGTCTGTTAAGATTTACAGGAGTCGACTCAAAAACCATCATATCCAAAAGTTCTGCAGTCCATATTCAAATCCCAGATTTAGTCTAGTCCAGCGTTTTTCGATCTTTGTTCCTCGGAACGCTTGCGTTACGCGACCTTCTTCAAAGTGTTTCGCCGAACAATAAACATGACACATTGCAAGTTCATTTGATTCCTTATGTCACATAGTGGTGTTTATTACCTAGTGAGCCCGAATGTTACTGTTCGCTTCCAAAACTTATTCGCTTTTAGAGACAAGATATTTCGTGCAAAACTTATTCGCTTTTAGAGACAAGATATTTCGTGACTAGTTAAGAGCGGAAACATTTGCTTTGCCAAGTATACGTGTGATGAATAGTTAAAATTTATTATTTGGCATATTATACAATCTGAGGACTGTAATTAACAAACAAATTTTATCAAAATTGCTTCCGCTAGATAGGGAAGACACATACAAGAAGGCTATTATCATGCTTGTTACAAGACTACAAGTTGAAAACTAACAATTACATCAGCATCACTGATGTGTCTGGTTTTGCTATTTTTTTGAATTAATTTCTCGGAGCTTTGGTCTGACTACAGTTCATCATCTGCACGAGGCACTTCTTTTTTAAGAATCCAATGAATTTCAAAGCATGAACCTCTCAAATCGAGATCATTCCCTTTATACGCCTTTTTTCTTGGTGTTCCATGAAACCAAGTAACAAGGCTTTGATGTATCGAAGCTAAAGGAATGAGAATGTCTAGTTTAGTGCACTGTGTGATCATTATTAAAACTATCTGTGAACTTTCGTCAAAATGAGTGTTGCGCGCACCAGCTCTTGTCGGGGAAATTATCTTCAAAACCAGACGAGAAAACAGAATTAAGTCCATTTTTTGCTGCTCTCCAAGAAAGCTTTTGTAGTGTGGTTCGACTCCTCCGTAGTAAATTTAAGGGTCGGTTTAAGTTCATTGGTGCTCATGTGATGAAAAGCTTCCCAGCCACATAGACTCTTTATTAAGATGAAAGTATCATCTCCGTAATTTCTCAACAAATAAAAACTCCAGAATTTCTATAGGCTTGCGAGGAATCAACCGACTGGGCTCTACTTTCATCCTTTTGGGATGATTCAAACCTGCGCATATCTCTGTTCAAGTAACGTCACTCCACAGGTGAAAGAAGCAGGGAATCAATCACAAACATTTAATAGGAAATCGATTTGACCTAACGCTGCGCATCGTCAGGCCTATCACCTAGTTCAAATAGAATTAATTATCGATTCTTGGTATTTACTGGCTTGACCTCGTCTCCAATGAATCGATGCGGGCCCTTGCCGGACAGCCCCTGGCCTCCTCTTTGGCCGCCCGCCGCCGGGTCCGCTGTTATGGACATGTGCTT
>JGI24022J15233_10001913_pt1 | contig 18582 bp, 9 predicted proteins | sample Ectturendosymbi2_FD_15233 | JGI IMG/M metagenome (IMG submission 15233) | reverse complement strand
TGTGAAATCAGAAACTGTCCATCAGGTATTTATAAGTCGAAGCGTTGTGACACAAGCGCTTCTTATTTCCTATTGTTCTCTACCACTGAAAAATCACCTTTCACATCGGGCGGGTATTCAAGCACGGCCCTTATTTATTTTTATGTTCTGTTCACACGGGCGGCTATTCAAACAGTCCCTTAATCAAGATCGGGCGGTAAAACGAGTATATACGGTATGTGTTTTTCAGACCCTTTCACTGTAACCAGTGGAGTGAGACAAGGGGTATTCTCAATATCTATTCACTATCTACTTTGACGAACTCTCAGTTCTGTTGGGCTCCGTCAGAGCGCGATGCATTGTGGGAAACGTGGTTGTGAATCTGTAGATTTTTGGTGATGATGGAAGTGTTTGGTCTCAGTATTCTTCAACGCCTTCTTAATATTTGCTGTCATTATGCTGCTGAACATGAAATTGTGCTTAATCGTAAAAAGACAGCCGATGTAGTTTCCCCCCCTAAAAGTATAAACAGTGTGTTACAGCAGTTGCCTATCTCAATAGTGTAGTTGTTAAGTTTGCTCAACTACACTAAAGGATGGTAGTGACATTCAACAAGAAGTGGAAACACTTTATTGTGTGGCAAACAAACTAAAAGGCACCTTTAGTCAGTGCTCTGCTGCAATTAAAAAGACCCTGTTTCGTGCCTATGGCACGCTAATGTAGGCCTGCCAACTCTGGTGAAAGTACTCACATTCTGATGCTAAGAGCCTGGGAGTTTCCTGTACAACAATGCCTACCGTCTTTTGCATTATATCCCAATGTGTGTAAGTGTTCGGCGACATCAAGTTGCATATGTTGCCAAAACGTTTCATGCTTTGATAAGAAACAATTTGGATGCTTACGTTTAACGTTATGCATCTTCATCTAACTTTTTTATCCGCTCAATTCAAGTGACTGATGCCTTTTTACAAATCACCCATTTCTCCCCTGCGTGTAACGATTCTGTATGAGAATGACTGAACGCAATAGTTATGGTGCGTTTCTTCAGTGTCTGTTCATTTTCAGCGTTCTGTGTGCATCATCTCGCACCAGGGCCAGCGTTAGGTGGTTTCCCCCCCGAGCCTGGACGTTGGGTCCCCAATATACAATACATTGCATTTAGCAAACCAAAGATCGATTTATTCTAACTAATATTTATAAAAGTATGTTTCTACAGCATCAACACGACATTTACAGCAGGCAGACTTAAGCATTTGCTATATTTCAAGCTAGGAAAAAATGACTTTTCCCAAGTTTTAAAACATGCAAATGTTTTTGTCAACTCGGTCATACGTAATGTTTTTGCAGTTTTGCTTTCAATAGATATCATTGCCAGATTCGTTAGTCGTTAATCAGTTAGATCATCTGCGAAACGTTTTGATTAGCTTCAACTTGCTGAAGCTCCGTTCAGCAGTATTGCATGTAAAGCCGTGATCGGCAAACTTCCGTTATGATGGCCGCAAGCCCCCTTCCCGTGACCGTCCGCACAAATTTTTCCAGGGGGACAACGTCGACATCTTGCTTATTCTTTTTAGGTTGTTGGCAGTGAAATGCAAATGGACGTTCAGAAAGCGCATTACCCTTTCTACACCATAAAGAAAATGATCTATTTTGCGGTGATAGTCACAAAAAATGAACTTCGTTGGCAGCAATGCCAGGTATATGGCGGTAAATTACAAAATATGCTATCTGCAGATTTTTCAAGCAGGGTAGGCCTACTTCTTTACAAAGAAGCAAATTGCCATGGTGTTTAATGACACCACAATTATTAATTTTTTTAACCTAGCAAGACTTGCCAGCATCACTTGGCAACAAGAACTACAAACATCTAAACCAGTGTTTTTCAACCGGGTTCCGCGGAACCTCAGGTTTCTGCGAGTGGCTGCCAGGGAATCCGCCGAAAGACAGCGAATTTGTTTGGGATGAAATTCGCAACCACAGTTCTACGCGGTGGTAGCAATATAGACACATGGATCACTGTATGGGGTTTCATGAGCAACGCAAACATTTGCGGAACGTGCTCTGCAACAAAAAGTTGAAAAACGCTGGTGTTGTAAAATCTGGTCCAAACAATCAAATACCCTTGCAATAAATCTTTGCTTGTCTTTACTGACTTTTTCACGGTGAACGCTCATCCTATACATAACCGGACAAGCGTTCAGTCTCATTCTAACAATGGATTTTTCAAACTCGTCATGCCTTTTTTTAAACAATAGGCTATAAAACTACATAGTTTGCCGCTATCAGAACTCACTGTCTCCCTGCAATGAGTGCATTACCTGCGTTCAACGCTTGCATGCGGCAGAACGTCTGCTACCGTAACTTGAAGTGAACACGTGAAGATTCGTTGCCACGGTATTGTTACGCAATAACGCCCAACAGTAGAACAAGCTGCTTGCAAGTTTCGCAACGTGCCTCTGTAGGCAAAGTAGCGGACATGAGTGAAATGCAAGCTCGTGAGTCGTAACTGCATGACACCAGAACAGTGAACCTGGCTCTTGTGCAGTGTCAGTGTCGTACCGGAAAATAAACTGTCATTGCAATAAGTAAATCAACTTATTCGGAATTAAACTGCTGCCTTCAGGTTTCCTAGAATTTTTGTTTTTTCGTCCCAATTTCCCAAGAGGGGGGCGGTGAAACCGTTTTCCTGCCTTGCGGACGCCCATGACCCTTTCAGTCGTAATTAAATGCTTTTGCTTGTTTTTGAAGGCCCGATTTCAAGCTTATGTTGTATTCAGTTATCTATAACTGACAACAAATGTCATTGTCATGGTAATGTAATAAACACTAAAATGACAACATATGCTTTGTTATTGTCAAACAATCAATGTTCTGTAGTTGTTACAGCAGCCTACGTTTGATCTCGCGCAACTGGTGCAGCAAACGAGGCCCACGGTTTGCCGACCACTGGGTACAGCGTTATTTGTTAAATAACTGGATTTTTCATTCGTGTCTGTAAAGTGTTGAGTTTTCATTGGACAACTCTGATGCAATACACACTGGATATTAGAGGCGAGGGCTACGAATACCATTTTATACGATTGTTCACCTTGGAAGCCGGTTATCCTATTCTTGTACAGTGAAAGGATACAGCATAGGTCTACAATAGTGGTGTGACTGACGGGGTTACAAGGGTGAGAACCCTCCCCTAACAAGCTAAATGCAAAAACCGGGTCCCTACTTAGCTTATATTTCTGCATTCAGTACTCTTTTGGTTTTCATTAGGTTGTTGTTTTTTTGCATTTTTTGGAATTTTTTTCAACTGTTTGCGGTGATTTCGGGTTTTAGTATATAGAAATCCACATTCGGATGCACTTTCATTTGTCAACATTTTTCTGAATGTTGGCGAGTGGCCCCATACGGATACGATGGCCAGTGGGCCTCTTTCAGCTACATTTCCCACCCTGACTAAAAACTCTTTTTACGCCACTGGTCTACAACGTAATATTCCTGAATAATTTCTTACTAAGCTACACTAAAAATGCTTACAATCAACGTGGATTCAGCAACGTTACCTACACAACTGCCAGCCTCCCAAGGCAAATGCTGAGCTGACAACGAAGCTACCTACAATACAATTCGCAAAGATTGGCTTTACATAACAGGAAGGCACGGGTCGTGGGAAAATCAATTTTTTCCAGTGTTAAAAAAATTTGAATGTTGAAAAGGAAATGTGTGAAATCAGTTCTTGGTTAGTTCAGGTCTGGTGTGTCTGCATGCCGTAACAAAGGTACTCAGTCAGATTCGGGGCCCTTCTTTTTGTCCGGGGCCTCCCGGACCGGGGGCGCTGGGGGCCCTTTCTCCGGATTTGCCTAGCGCCTACCTTGCGATGTGTAATGCGTAAACATTTTGGTATCCTTGTGTTCTCTGACTAATCCTGTGATATGGATCATGTATTTGAGCCAAACGAATAAATAGAAAAACTAATATCAAAGTTAAGGTGGCGACTACGGTCCTGAGTATAGGTGTGTCGCAATTTTTTCCAGTTACGCTGCATGCAATTTTCCAGTTTTTTGTGCGACGTTCCCGCAACTTCAGTATAGCAAAAAAATTCGCCCAGTTTATTTGCGAAGAGACAAAATATTTTGCAAGGAAAAGAACATAACCTACTGTATCTTTTAGTGTTTATCGAAAGGAATCCTTTCACAGCCAAGAATCAGACACTGCGATCATCTTATCAGAGTATATATTTCGCCTGCTCGTTAGGCATCATCAACTCTGCGATGTGCATGAAGTTTTTTTTAAACTAATCTCTTTCTGGCAGTTCAAGTGCATCAGAATGTCATTTATTTTTTATGTCTCGGATTCGGTACACTGTGAAATATTCCAAACTCGGCGTCTATAGTGGCAACAGTAAAAGAAAGAGCAAAGGAGATGAGCAGCTAACGTCACAAGCTAAGCACAAGAAAAACGTTGGAAGAACAAAGAATATGGGAAAGTTGGGATCATAGAAAAAGAAGAATGTGAACATGATAGTAAAATCGTAGAAGCTCTGAGATTCTAGGCTTGTCCATGGGAATAGGATTTCCATTTAAAAACCATGCGATTTGCTCCGTGGGGTGGGTGAGCGGACTTGGAATTTGTCCCATGCTCCGCATGGTAAACAATTTCACATCATATAGTAGGAATTTTCTGACGTTAGATACCATGATTATATGCTCGCGACACAGTAAGTATTAGACGTGGATGCTCAGTGCCATGGCGGAGAGACGTGAGGTCTTGAAAATAAGGTAGTTGATCCTTCACACGTGACAACTTTAAAAGTTACCCAATCGTCATTGGCCCACCATAGATGGGATGTTTGTGGTACTTTTGCCACGCTTCTGTGAATGCTGGATATTAGAAAATCACACGATATAATGTACTTTGTATTATTAATTCAGTGACAATCCCATTGGAGCTGAGTCACAATTTGCATGGGATGGGACTAAAAAATATCCCTTTGACAAGCCTGTGAGTTATGGTTACATATGAAATAGGCCTAATAAATAAGCAAACAAAGATTTGGAAATTCAAGCCTTAAAGGTATTAAAACTACACCCACCTGTAGAAAGTTGCAATCCACAGCAGCAATAACCAAACATACCGCTCCATTTTAAAAATCTAATCACTAATTTTCGTGGAAATTGCCGGTGAAAGGAAAGCAAGACTTTTAGTTAGTGTTCGGTGAAACATATTTGCGTATTACAAATGTGTGGAAAACAAAATTAATTAAACTTGCAAAACTATTTAACTACATATAAGAAAATGAAAAATAACTACCTCACCAAAGATAAAAAAAAAACAAATTGAGAAAAACGGTTGTCATAGACAAGTTTGTTCGCAGCCAAGGGATGAGCGGAAATGCTCAAAAATCACATCAGAGCTTGTCAAAACTTTCTTGAGGCCTTTTTTTGTACATTGCTACGCAAAAATGGGACATGGCTTTCTACTTGAGTTAATCCCTGAAAGGCAACAGACGGGTCTGTTTTCTTCATCATGTTAAAGCCATGGGTATAGTAACAAGTACACTGTTTTCTTCATCATGTTAAAGCCATGGGTATAGTAACAAATACACTTTCGAAAAGTTGAAACATGACACTTTTTATTGGTTTGAACGAATTGTAAAGTACTTTATAGAAACAAGGCAAGTGTTATTCAGGGACATAAATCACCTGCAAGCATAGAAAGCAAACGTGACTGTGTGTATTTTTGATAATGCAAAAGGTTAATGTTGCAAATTCAAATCACATCCGTTTTTGTTACATTTAAAAGCTATTAGTTACAACAAGCACACTTTTTAAAGAATCTGATTTAGAAAATTTAAGTAAAAATTTTGTTCTTAAAGGCGTGTTTTGTTACTCGGGGTAAAATTTTTTAAACCATGAATGTTGCAGCAAGCAACCCATCTAAAAGTGTGCATTTAGTGAAGGACTTACTAGAGCGCAGGCAATACATAAGTTATTATTCGTGTGGACACTTTTATACCCACTTCGTCCTTGCTATATTTTCATCTGAAAATTAGAAATTTGCTTCAATTTCTATTTTTTATTTTTTTGCTCATAGGATAAACACTAACTTTAACAAGAATTGTTAAAGAAAATTGCACTGTTCCATTTCAAATCTTTTGCAGTTAAGCTTCATTCTTGACTTATTGCTCACAGTCATCACTTTTAAACGAAAAGCATTCAACGCAGTGGATGTGCGGATGGGGTCAAACGTGGAGACGGTCTCGGGCATCCAAAGAGTGAAAATGCAAAAATTACATTTTATCAAAATGCTGCAACTAGATACTTCTTCATATTGAAAGGTTACTAACGCAGGCTACATGCATCGAATGGGAACTTGTCTGAGGGGTGCTGGAAAAGTTACCCGAAAGAAAGATGAAGCACCGCAATCGTTATCTTAAACACTAGTTTTTACGTGTTTCATATGCCTGTATTTCTCACATTTCTCAATACATTAGAATTTGGCATGGGGGCATACAATCAAGCAGTTGCCCTAGGCATCACCAGACCTGCGCACGCTTCTCATTCTGCGGAGGAATGAGATGAGAGACTGCCTGCACAGCTACATTACCTTACACTCCCAATGCGTTTCTCAAAATGTGAATCGTGCATCAATGATTGGAACGTGTTTGGCGAAATGACACAAGTGTCGACTAAAACAAATTTGAAAATTCGTTTTGAGCCAATAAGGTGTCGAAAATGGTCTGAGGCGCCCATCTCCGCTGCTTATGAGGAGTTACGACCTACAATTCACACCACGTCGTGGAAGAGCTTTCTGCAATGACCGGGAATCACTGGATGCAGTGTATGCCCACGCATGCCCTAAGCTGAATCCTTGGTTTATTCAAATACATTTTCATTTTATTTATTCAGATTTGTCGTGTGAAACGTCTTGTTATTGGTCGCACTGCATAATTAAAAGCGAAGTTTTCTACAAGCTTTTGAGGAATCAGCCGATTGGGCTCTACTTTCATGACTTTGTGATGATTCAGACTTGCGCATATTTGTTTTGAAGTAACTATTTCCGTCGCAAATCCGACGAAGTCGAATTAATCAGCAACTTTTTTAATAGGAAATCGATTTCACGTAACACTGCGCATCCTCAGTCCTGACATCTTCAAATAGAATCTTCATTCGCATTGCAAAGTGATTTTATTCAGGATCACCCTTGGTTTCACTATGGCGCCTGACTGCCGTTTTTTTTGTATCGAATTATTCAGTTTTAGGAGCAACTGGCTTGTACCGCGACTTCATACCTTCTGCAAGGTCATGAATGTGTTTCAATAAGAAACCACATTTTTATCGAAACAACCCTAAGCAGGTGTACACCTTTCATTTCCTTAAACTTGACATTTTAACGTAAGTCAACTAACATTTCACGTTAATTTTACTGGAGAAATTCCAACAATGTCTTTAATAAAACCCTGATTTCTTACAATATCTTCTAGTTTTTGCGCACTTGTAAAATCCACAGTTTTGCTGAATCTGGCAATGCACGGTGAAGCAGATGCAACACACAAACGTTTCCAAAGAACACCCTCATGCATAAAACACAAAAAATCGTGATTGCTGCAGGTCACTGCTTTCGACACCCTGCTAATTCTTCCTGCCGCCACGAATGAACTATTGTCTCTTCTGCAAATGTTTGCTAGAGATAAACCATGCAGCAACGTTAACGCGATAAAAATGATTCACCTGCACAAATATTTGGACAAAAAGGACGCAATCACCTTTGGTCTGTGTGGAAACTGCTTCCTTCTGTTTTCGTGATATATTTTCACGAGGCCTTTGTTTTTCTTGGAAATTCAAGAGCCTTGCGTAACACCTCTCTTAGAAATAAGAAAGAGAACTACGAGCATGTTGGCGCCGTTGAGGAATTTTGAGCTAACACACCGGCAGGGCGTCGAAAGAATTTTTTGCAGGGTGGGAACCAATAATGGATTTTTCCAAGGGTGACCAAAAGGATTTTTCCCAGGGGTGGGCAGCAGTGGTGCACTTTCATTTGACCAATCGTAACTAAAAGAATAACAGTTTCATTAACACTGAAAAAGCCTTCAAAAAACTGTACATGTTTTATTTTGAGACGTTTCGAATTAATTTTACTTCATCTTCATCCCAAAAATTCAAAGAAAACGGTGTTCAATTTTATTTTTGACTGAAGATGGGTCAAGAATAATATGAAACGTCTCAAAATAAAACATGTGTAGTATTTTGAAGGCTTTTCTAGTGTTAATGAAACTGTTAAGTCTATCCCACTTTTATGCTCTGAAAGAACAACCATTTTTTACTAAAAATTCAACACGGAAATATCAAATTCCAAAATCCAAGGGAGAGCTTGGCCGCCCCTGCCTTTCCCTTCCGACGCCCAAGCACACCGGTTTTTGTCTTTTCACGGAGCTGAGCTCGACCCTTCCGACGCCCAAGCACACCGGTTTTTGTCTTTTCACGGAGCTGAGCTCGACATCTTGATTACGTGCGAAAAATACATGAATACGTTTGTTTAGATGGGGCAACAGTTTCCGAGCAAAGCGCGATGCTCTGCAATTTCGAACTGCTTGTACCGTAGTACGGTCGAATTTATATTTTCAAGATTTTAAAAATGTTTATGCAGTAAACGGCTAAGCAATCCGCTTCTCCTGATCTCAACAAAGCAACAAGTAATAACCGTATCGGAAAGTGCACACCAAACTTTTAGCAAACTACCACCTGTTGCATAATCTAAGCCAGGACGGTCCAACTAATTTTGGCCTACGGGCCATTTTACAAAAACAAGACAACTCGCGGGCCACTTCCAATAAAATGATGTATGAAACAACAGATTCACAACATTTAAAACTAAAAAGGGAAGATAATTGAGTGCGTCATTGAAATTATTACGCGATAGCAAATAGAAATTCATTACAAATCTCTATCAGTGGAATGCCTGTGGCCGAAGCTTCTCTGACACTATCGTTCCTATATCAATACCAGCGTTAGTGGTGCAAGCCGGAGACTATCGTCCAGTTCTTCCTCTGCCATTCGATTTCTATTTTTAGATTTGACTTTCGTCATCGCAGAAAATGTGCTTCCAAACATCGAGTGCATGTTTACTACGAAATCTTTCAGTTTGGGAAAGCAATCTTTGCTGACAAATTTCCAGAAGCACTGCCAGTGTGCAGTCTCTAACACCGTTGGTATTGTCCGTTTTTATTAAAAGATGTTATGCATTGCAGGGATGGACAATTAATTTGGCTCGAGGACCGCTCGCCTGAGAAGGGCGGGCTTAGCGGATAGTTAAACAGGTGTATTTGACGGTACTGAGTTCACTGCGCCAGATGTACTTTTTTAAGATGACGAACGCCGGGGCACCGAAAAAAGAGGTTATCTAGACAGGTTCCCCAGTGGAAGGTTAGCGGCGGTCCTACCTTCTAATTTGATCGCAAAATAAATAAATAAAACAAAATGGTACACAGAAAATGTATTATTGATTGTTCTTGTGCAAACGCACTTTATCCAGCGCAAGCAATCCAGTGAGGCAAATGCAGCTTCACTCGTTTTTAAACAAATTTCAGATTTGAAGATTTTTCCTGAATGTTTCCGCGGGCCACACAAAACGCTGTGGCGGGACACATGCGGCCCGTGAGCCTGTAGTTGGACCACACTGACCTAAGCAATGTGCATTAGGCAAGAGATTGTTTGCGGGTGGATTGAATAAGTTTAATTCAACAATCGGTGAGAGTATTGCTGTAAACACAGCCGTTTCGACGAATAGATAAACAAACACCAAATGCCAAATTAACAAAAGAAGTTTTCAGTTAAAAACAATTCATTTACGCTTCAGCGAGCGATTTGTTCGATATTTCGAATGACCACTAACAAATAAAAAGATAAAAATAAGGAAAACACTAAACTGATGAAGAAAAAGGTCTTCGCTGTTTAAGGTTCAGCAATTACACCATTACTTTGGTGGCCTGACCGAGTCAGCAATGAATAATTAGCAAAGACTTGAAAACAGACAGTTTTGTGTCGATGTTGAAAAAATATTTTCTATAATCTTTAAAAAAATAAGTTTATAATCTTCGCAAATTTAATCCTACAGTTACCTTTTCTACAACTTTATCTTTTTAGATTGCCGAGCAATTGAGGTAAAAAAATAAAACTGCGTTTGGCAAATACTCTACTGCATGTGCTTCTAAACGTTTCATCGGCATATCAAAAGCCTCATTTATAATGTATGAACGAGTTTGTTCAATTATCTCGGTTCATCTTTACTCTATCTTAGTTTTATTCACTTCTGTCACCATGCACCTGAAGCGTAACACGACCTTTGCTGCAAGATTCTTCTTCACTAATTTAAAACAGCTTTTTTTAGCCATTTCACGTGATTGAAACAAACTGATTTTCTTTTGTCGTTCGTCCAAATTTGCTTTTCGTCTAAACACTCATTTTTATGCTTTCGAATTACCACTGTTGTTTCTGTTATAGAACCAAATGAGTCTTTCTGTTGTAAAAATGAACTGTTCAATTGGTTCTGTCAATGTTTAACTGACCTGTAAAATTGTTGGCAAACGAATACTGCATTGAAAGCAAAGCTATCAAAGGCCTCAGGCCAAAGGCATTACTGTACGGATGCATACTTTCAAAGTTGTTTGTGCCACTAGTTTTAAAGTGCATAATAAGCAGGGAGGGGTACTGGAACCTTCCACACTCTCTGCATTACTCTAGCCAATAGTGAGTGTCAACCAGGTTGCATCCCAAACGTGCTTTTAATCATATGAAATTGGTTTGTAAAGTAAGAGCGCGAGATCCTTGGACAAAAAGAAATGTAGCATATATGAAAAAATGCTTCAGTAAAGCACGCCAAGTTCAAATGCTGTTTGTACATTTCGTTGCGTGCTATTTGTCAATAGTTACATTTTACCACATTGGGCTTGTGGATGGTGGCTCGTTTGTGACATGTAAAGTTTTTTTGTTTTTTTCAAATCATTGTAAAATAATTATTTTGCAAAATCATTTTACTTTTGAAAAAATTTGTTTTAATTGCCAAAGTCTTTCAAACTGAAAAACGCAACTGCTTTCTCAAAAATAATTTTTGCAAAAATATTTTTTCCAAAAAAAGCTTTATGCGAAGTTTTTTTCGTTACTGCACCCATTTACGATTCCAACGAAGCGTTTTGTATTGAAGTTTGAACATGAAACACGTTGTAAATTCATTTGATGCATGTTGATTCAGTAAATTTTAATCATCGCTAACGGTTTTCCTTCTATTGTATGTTGCTTTACATTCTCTCAAGAAGTGTTATGACTTTCATAGTAATCTTTGTTGAAGACAATTTTAAATCATATTTTTATTATGGTAAGGGGAAATCGCGAAATGCACGCCAGGAGTACATGCATTCGTTTTAACTTTTGGCAAGGTGGCTTTGCATTTTCCACTTTGCAGTTGGATTAGTCTAACTCATTGGATAGATGTCATAAATGTAAGGTGGAATACTAGACCGCAAACAGCAGGAAAAGTCATCAAGCATATTTGTTGAAACACTTGCAGTAGACCTCAATGTACAATTCTTGACTTGTGTCAGAATGATGGTTATTCTTAGAATTTATTGTAAATAAACTGTAGATGCGTCAATTATAGCGTTACATAACTCTGACATAAGTAACAGAAAGGTTGGTTCCCATTTTCCAGTACTTGAAAGGTTATGCTTAGGTTAGTTACAGCCTATGACGCCTAAACTTAGGTTTCCAACATATTTTTTACAAGCAAACCGGGAAAATACGGAGAGGTCTGGGAAGTGTTGTAAGGTTCCTGCGGGGTCCACAGATGAGCTTCAGTTGCTTTTGCCTTCACTTTATTTTAAGACCTTGTAATGGGCTCATGGGCTCTGGTCATATGAATTTACAATATGATTTATTCGCAAACTTCAACAGCAAAGAGTTTGTTGGCGGAGTTGAAAGCAGCAATAAAAAAATCGTCACAAATTATTGTTTTGAGAAAATATTTTCGAAAAATGCTTTTTTTTAGAAAATGACTGCTGTTTCAGTTTCTGAAATTTCGTTGAGTCTAAAGATTTTTATAGTGTTTTTTAAATATAACGAATATTTACGTGGGATAAACAGGCCACCGAGCTTGTGTCTTCATTTCTATGCTGCACTGCATTGACCAACATGCAAGCTTTCACTAAAGTATATTATATGCTGCGTTATCCCGAGAACAATGGTCAAATTTTATCGAAATTTAGGAAGATTTTTAAAGTTGGTGTCACTGTTTCGAATGTCACTACATTCTGTGTTCAGAGACACCAGAGCAAAGGATGTGCAGGCTGTCTTATAAACGTTGAGGCAACACTTTAACTGAGTAGTGACTTACTGTAAAGTTTGCGGATTATTTGTTTATTCACAACGCTGATTGCTGCGCATTGTTCAGTTACGTGTTTTGAACCCTTTGCGTAGTGTTATGCTCAAAACTGCTGATCGCGTAAATGTCAAACGCAGAAAATTGAAGATAATGGTTGCTTTACATGACCAACCAAACTTTGAGTTGGGAGTAAACAACCACTGTGGAATTACCGTTGCAGAAAGTTGAACTGAAATTTTGATTTATTGATAGTGTATGAAATTACCTGTGCTGCTGCTTATGAAAGGAAACTTCCACTCATGCTGACCGTTTGTTAAAAATGTGGGCAATTTTCATCCATGCCGCGTTTTCCAGCGCATTGTTTCTATTGTTATTGAGCAGATTTGTCAGGAGAAATTAAATGAAGATTGGCGTTAAATATTTACTTGATATGCTTCATGAATATCTTGTCTTTAGAAAACACATTGGATATAAAAAAGTAAGTGTTCCTGTCGTAAATAAAAAGGATTCCGGTAATTTTCCCCCGAGTTTCGCTTAAAAGCAAAAAATTGAAAGTTCGCTACAATAGTTCCTTTGTGTGTTGTGCTTCCTGAGTTTTTCCCTATTTTATTTACAATTTCTTGAGCTCAGGTATAATCGGGAGATTCCAAGACGTAGGTTCCAACCCCGATATTTTTCTTCTGATAGTTCCACCCTCGAAAACTGGGTGTGTCCGGTCTTTTCCTCGAACGTGGGCAAATACTTAGCATTCACAACTAGAAGCAAGTCACAATTGTCAGTAATTCCACGAGCATACAAACAGGATCCTCTGTACGATCCTCTACCCGGTCGTAAGAACGTAGAGTAAAAAACATCGATTTTGAAGCACGGATCTGCAACCATGACATACTCAATGTAACCCAATGTCTCAATGCTTCTGGTTATGTTTATACTGTTCTGCTTTTCCTAATCTCCATTTGGTTTTTGGATAAATTTAAGATTAATTCTAGCTATGCACTTTCGTACTAAGCGTTTTCTTATGACTTCGCTGATTGCGTGCCTGTTTGCAGAAGCAACGATTCTTTTCGCGTCTCAACGTCTTGCAACCGCTACGTCGTCGTACCGGAAATCCTGCCAGCATTAGTGGAATACTAACTTCAGCGCAACCGAACGCCAAATCATGACGGTGTTGCGAGGCCTGCAGCCGAACAACTTTTCTTCAGAAGACTTTGCGGTCTCAAACCACACTACCAGCAAAGGCCATTCATCGTTTCCAACGGTTTCAGCTGAACTTTGAGCCGCGGTTGCTTCGTCAACAGCAGCGAATCCACCTGCTTGCTTTCCAGGTCCTAGATTACTGTTAAAACAAACTGCAAACGTCACCTTACTCTATTTTAACGAATTTCATTTGGTCCAAGCAGGCTCGTAGCTAGGTTTTAAGGTTTTGGGAGCAAAATGCATTTTTAGGGGGTAATATTATTGTTTTTATTGTATGTTTAAAACAAATTTTTCTAGACACATAAAATTGGTGGGGTGACTGTCACTGTCCCGGAATTCCCACCCGTGGCTTCGCCCCCATGGAAAAATGTGTTGGACATAGTTTAAAACCATTGGACATAGTTTTAAAAATTTGGCCCTCCCTCATAAAACTCTTCGCGCCCCTGGTGTACCAAGTTGGTTACGCGCCTGCTTCCACTATTTTAGCCATTTTGCAGGTTCGGCATTGATTCTGCTACATTTCTCTTGTGCTTGCGCATACTCGGGCACCGTTGTTTCCCGGCAATGGAAATCGGAAAATTCCGACTGATTTTCTATAATTTCTGTTATCATTTCTCAGGTCAACATGTTTGCAGAACGGAAACGACCTTATTGGTAACGATTTTTTGTAATTTTCCATTACCCTCAACTTTTTACTGCTCCCCATGCCCTACCGCTGCTCCGGGGTCCCTGTGTTTAATTACCACAAATAAATATGTAGAATGGATGCTGTTGTTGTCAAAAAGTGATAAAAGCCTAATAAAAAATACTTTGAGACTAGACTGATTCTTGAACAAAGTTTGAGCTTCAAAAGTTCAAAGGCGTATAAAATGTCATCACCGCCATATTCACGCATTTAAATCTGTGCAAAGACATAAATCTAAGACAGGCCGATTCATTAAAGGCTACGGGTGAGACTGCAGACAAGTTATATTTGTAACACTCCAGAGTTATCAGAGAGGAATGGTCTTGAAACGAATCTTACACCACCATCGGGTGGGATACAGCAAGCTGGTGCGCCAGAAACAGCTGAGAAAAGCGTTACTCCTTGTTTTTACTTGCCGTTAGTGATTGCAAGTAGTTAGATACAAGTTTGTATTTTATAATAACCAACTTCCACACGGAGCTTAAACCTCAGGTTAAGGTCGGCCATGGATGTGAATTCCCTAACACTTGCACTACACACAACGTGCGATTAATCATGGACAGTTGGTAAGGCATACCGGTTTCGTCAGGTTCGACTAAAACGTTAGTAGAGAAAGTATCTAAAGCAGTGTCGTTGATTTTCAGTGATGTCTTTCTTTGGCTTCTACATCAACGGTTTGATAAACCTAAAAATTTTTGGCGCAGCGTTTCGGAATTGTGAGGGGGCGATTGCTCTCACTGCACTCCCCACCTGGCTACGCGCCTGCCCTCATCGTAAGCGAAACGTCAACTATTGTTTCCGTTTTCCATAAAAAGTGCAGAAGGAATTGTTTGCTCCAGAAAAAATATTTGTTTTTCAAAACGTTTAATATGATATCATTTAAATCATTTGTTTTCGCGTTTTTTTGTGAGTGTATTTTAAAAAACATATCAAAACTGGGAAGTTCCATAGTCAACCAAGATTGAACAAGGCTTCGCTAAGCAGACAATCAACGGGGTTCCAGCAAAAGTAAGACAGATTCGTTGCTGGCGAAACTGCTGAGCCATTGTTTTGTGTCAAATCAAGTGCGTAAATTTCTTTTCGTGAATCTTGACTAGGGCGTATGTGCTAGCATATTGTTGGTCGCCAGGGCCGGCCTCAAGCCGATGCAACCGATGCAGCTGCATTGGGCCCGCGCCTCTGGGGGCCCCGCGCCATGGCCGTTGGGTAGGTTGTTGATTTTTGCAAAATATTCGTTTCGCTCGAGAAATGTAGAAACGGCTTATAAATCTCATTCATAACAAACAATTATCTCGTTCGAACGAACGATGAATTTCCTTTAACTATATCGAACGTTACCTCTCAAGCTAAGGCGTTATATCTGCGCTCCACTATCTGCCACTCTTTATGGATCGCATTTGATTGTTACTACTGCCGGCTGCCGCTGTAGTCGACCTACAGTTATTGCAGGCAAGGTGTTGTGTAGTGATTCAACTCGCAATGAACAGGTCAAGACGAATGTCTGATGTATTAACGCGGACATAGTTGACCTTTTAGTTGATCGCGGGCATAGGCGTAGCCGGGGGGAGGGCTAGGGAGCCATGGCTTCCTCCAAACTTTTAGAATACCTAGTGAGGTGCTTTGAGAGGCGGTATCCAAAGCAACATACTGTTGCTGGTCTAAAATCAAACATTCTGGCTACGCCACTGATTGCGGTCATCTGCGTTTTGAGAGAGGCTTGCTGTTTTGTTCCCTGGCAGGAAAGTAGATTACATACCTCGTATTCTAATGTTTTGTCAAAGCCAAATTAACTCTATGACATTGAAACAAATGACAAAAGATGAGAGGTTGGATCGTTGAACCCTTGGAAGCCAAAAATCTCACGCAAATTGGCGCAAAATTATGTGAAGTGTGTACCTCTTTTCTTCGTCCATAAAGCTGTTTCGCGTTATTTGTCGGTCGTGCAAGTACTTTTATCAATTTCATCCGCACGAAACTTTCATTGGTTTTGCCTATTTGCGTGCGTAAACCGGTAGAAAACCCATTACTTCGAAGTCCAGGTTCACAAACGTGAAGGCACTTCAAGCTGCCCTGCAGTCTAACTAGACAAGGCAAAAATTGTGAATGTTATCCAACACACTAGTTCCTGTTTATCACTGTACTGGGCGGCTGTATCTGTGTGCTTCCATTTCATTAAATCAACCATGCGCATTATACTCGTATCCTGCGTTTGGTAATTTGTTTCTAAATCTGTAAAGTGGTGGTTTGCAATCTTTGTACTTTACATTTTTAATTAACAATGAACAGTTTGCATTGGCATCCAAGTCTATCCATTAAGAGTAACAATAAAATTGACTGTAAAATTGGGCTCTTCGGAAACTTTGGACCGATGCATCGGTTTCTCTCTTGTGAAGATTGGTTCTTTCCATCTATTGCGTCATAAAGCGGATAGTTCAAAGCAGGGCTGTGGATCCAGAACTCAAATATCTAAAAGCTGTTGGCTCCGGCTCCACATATCTGATTGATAGTGCGTCCAGACAATACCTTCATGCAAGAACACGTCTGTGCTTGTGGTTACCTAAAGCGAGAAACGTAATCAGTTAGTATTAGCAGTTTTCTCCAAGTCAATCTTCGAACGGAAGTGCCTTTCAACAAGAGTAAAGTTCAATTCGCTTGTCAGTTCGGTTGGATTGACGTAAATTCGCACTTGCGCTCGCCCCTCAGATCTTCATTGCAGAGCTTCTATTTACAACTTTCGGCTTGATTAAAGACTGGTAGCGGTACACTCTTAGCGGTACATTGTCTTATGTCCAATAAAGCAGCATGCTATTAGTCATAAACATATGGACGTCACTACGGGACACATCAGCTATATGCTCCCGCCCATCCAAATAAAAGAAACTGTTGTGTTATCAATATCGTGTACATAACATACAGATAAACTTCAATAAGCTGTCGGTTTTTAACTATTCGTACATTTGTTTTGCTAAAACATCTTCGTCAGAAAAGGCCATTGCACGGTTGACTGAGCACGATGACGTCATAACACCGCTCTTAGGAGGGGCCCCGCGCCTAGGTCTTGCAGTGAACCCTGCGATGCTAGGGCTAGCCCTATTGGTTGCAGTAAGGATGTCATGGTTACGGTACAAACAGTGACTTCAGGCATTTAGTGAAACTGATATCAGCAGACAACGGTTCTGAAAATATTTAACTTGCAGACTTCCTTCGAGTAATGATTTTCCTAGCGAAAAAATGTGAAATAGATCACTTTGTCCATACGAGCTATAAAACTGGTCCTTGTGACAAAATTTCGACTTATTGCAAACTGTTATGAGACAAATACAAGGGAGAGGAATACGTATGTCATGCCCCTATGCCTCAGGCCCCCAGTTTTGAAATGCCGTGGGGCTAGGGGGCAACATAAATGTCTATCTTGCATCATAAGCGTAGCCAGGGGGGCAGAGAGGCCATGTCCCCCCACATGTTTAGAAAACATAATAATTTTGTGCATTGAGAGGCGTTTTTCCTAAAATACTAGTGTTATTCGCCTAAAAACAAATATTTTGGCCTCCCCAAAATTTTGGGCTAGCTACGCCATTGTCTTGCATGGTGATTTTTCGTTGTTTTGGAGATTAAGTTGCTATGATTAACCCTGTCAAACCCAATATAGGCTTGTGAATATCGTTAGATATGAACTGGCGTTATTATTCACTAGAGACACCGAAACGCCACTGCAGATGCCATTACACAAGTGTACTGCTATGCCAAGTATTCTGTGCTAACCATGCAACTTCCACAGCACTGCACATATAAAACAAAACACCATTTTCCGTACACAATTGTGCTGACCCCACATGAACGAAAACAGCTCCACGAAAGTGAATACAATTCACATGAAAGCGAAATGGTTCCACTTCCAACCATCTATTCCATATTAACACAGAGACAAGTAGGCTGTTGATAACCAACTAGTTTCGTCAAAATATGCCTACTACAAAACACATAAAAATAAGCCATTTGCCAACGGGTGGAAGCTTGGAAGCTTATGGACATTTTGTGATTGTGGTGTAACCACAATTTGCGAGTGTAATGCCCATCTGCAGCGTGGATAGGGTGAGGACTATTGAATACGGTATGCAGTTAACTTCAGAGAGGTTTCGGCACCAGTGGCACCTAAAGTAGCATAGCAGCGCCGCAGTAGGAATGTGTGTATCGGTTTTAGGGGCGTGTACCTGATAGTGTTGCGATCGGAAATCCCGAGCGTCATAGGCGCAAAGGTTCGCACCGTGGCAGCAAGCAACAATAGAGTTCACATGCCATGATCACTCTCCGCGTACGCTAGTCGTTACGTTCAATCGTTCACAAGTTAATATCGGCAG
>JGI24022J15233_10001912_pt1 | contig 18584 bp, 9 predicted proteins | sample Ectturendosymbi2_FD_15233 | JGI IMG/M metagenome (IMG submission 15233) | reverse complement strand
AAAAAGAACTAACGCAGAATTTCTCAAATTATAATGACTCTAGTAGTGAATCTTGTCAGGACAGATCCTTCAGCGAAGTTTTTTTGCTGCTGTTGACGCAATTTTTCGTGCGGTTGCAACGTCACACTGTTACATGTAAGTTACGTAATTTAGAACAGTTCGTCGAGAGCACTGGTTAGTTTAACAGTAACTTGTCTTAGGCACGCCCAAATTTGAAATTAAGAAACTTGGGCCCGCCCTTTATCGTTCGAATTTGCGCTCAGTTTTATCATCAAACGAAATTGTATTCACTCATGGTTTTATTATTGTAACTTTAAGCACTGCGCTATAAATCTCATATACATCAGAAAGATAATCGAAATCAACAGGGGTTTATACTATTAACATAGGGTAATGCATGTAAGAAAAGTTACTGTAAACAACAGGCGTTTAACAAGAGTTCAATTATTTCATGGGGGAAGAGAGTGAACCGTAGTGCCATAAATTTAATAGGTTTCAGTCTAACAGACTACCTGTAGACTGTTCAAGCCTGGTAATGCCCACGGCTTAACTTGCTGTTCCTCTTAGGAGAGTCAGATGAAGACTGCGTGAACCTGACGAATGTTCGGGTGTTTATGTTCCGGAGCGCTCCGATCTCCTCGCTTCTCATTGGCAGATTATTACGTCTCGAAACGTCAACTTAGTTCTCGACCAATCACGTTCGAGAGTGGTGCTCTGACGGTATCTTAGGCTCCGCCCACCGTAACTCGGACTGGTTTTCATTGTGGTTCGTTTTTATCCGTTCAGATCGGGAATATTATTGATAATTTCTTATGCGATGTTATCGAAAATGTTTTCTATAATGTTGTGGGTTACTCTCTTCCTAGGTGGGACTTGCGATTACATGTGGAGTATAAGTACACAGTACAACGTCCTTATAAGCTAAGTGTTTTTAATTGTTTCCTTGTTCCAACTCTGTTCGCATGGCATTCTGTCCATTCGGTGATGCGACTTGTTGGTGTTTCAATATTCGTACCAAACACTGTTATTCTATGGAACCATTGACAAGCTTCTAATTCGTTTTCTTGACTTGCTTTGAAGTCTTCTTTTGTTTGTGTTTCAGAGTCACGGGATGTTTCATGTTGAGGATGCAACGCGAACTCAACATTCCTTCCCGCTCTGTAAGATTTAGGATGTCTGGTATCTTTAGAAGAGTTGGATAAATGAAGTAACTGAAGATGCTAAATAAATTGGAAGTTTTTCATTGATGAGAACATTGTGTTGAGTTCGTCTTGGCTCCTCAACAAATATCTTGTGATGCTGAAAATGTCTTGTGATGCTGTTCCTCTTATTTAGAAGGGAGCTGCCACAATGGTTTAGATGATTTCTTCCCAGAGGATATTCCTCTAACAGAAACGATAGTGGTGTAATTCTTCTCCATTCCTGTAAGACGATTCAGATCGAAAATCTTGATCGAGCTATCTTCTGGAATTGTTTAGATGCTATGTTCCCTTTGGCGACATATAGTATGGTTCTCGTAATATGGTCTTCTTCCGGGATACTTGAAAAGAGGTCCTTCGTTAAGGATGTGAAGTCTTGTGAAGGTTCCTCCTGAATTAGTTCAAGAATCGATGTTGTATTCATGGGGATCATTGTCGAACTCGTATCCATGTGAAAAATAAAAGAAATTAAAGACTTTATGGTTTTCAAGATAATTTTGCAAGAACCTTCTTTCATGAATGAGATTCGTAACCCATTTTACTGAAGGATATTATCTTGCGAATAAAATTTTTATATCATTTGTGTCTTGAGTGCAAAAGTGAAGTTTTCTGGAAAATTTCCAAACTGTAAACTTGATGCAACGGCATCCGTAGGCTCTTCTTTTGTCTGCTTCATTATAAAACAACATGTTTTTACCAAGACGACAGTCAATGTTGTTTGACTGATTAACTTATACGGTCGGAAAGTTCTTTGACATCTTAAAAATTAGCACATTTTGGTCAACAATTTCTATGATTTATCCGACTAAAGGAGTGACAAGAAATTTCTGTTGAACTTCCTTATGGTCAAACAATCTCCCCTTTCTAGGGTGTTTCTCATACTGGATGTTGACAAAGATTCAACGTTGTAAATGGCGTTGTATCTCATCTTTCGAATTTGTTTCCACATTTCAGTGAATCGGTTTGTTTCAAAATTAGTTATCTTAAGGGTTTTGATTTTCATACCAGATATGACCTTTTTTCTAAGCACTTTTCAACCTTTGTTTTGAATACGTGGTCACTCTGGGTATGGTGATTGATGAACGGAAACGTATAAAGTAAGATGTTATCATAAAAGATAGCATCACAAAGTCTTTAGACTAATGTCTCCGATGCAAGTTTTTCTGATAGAAATAATTGTCAACGAATATAACTTGCTGACAATTTCTGATATGTGAAATCTCAAGAGAAAATTACCATAGTATTTTTCATCGGGACTTTTTATAATAAATTCAACAAGTTTCAAGGTGAAGCAGTCTTTAATGACATCAAAATTATAATCAAGGTATGTTACCTAATGTCTCAGAGAGCATACTTTTCTTATTTTCATAATATCAGTTGGCGTGGCAATTTAGAGTTCTGACGCATTGATATTAGAGAAACTTATATACTGTTTAGGAACAATTTTAAGATTACTTCCAATCCTGATTGCGTCAATCATTTTACAAAATGTTATCGTCAATTCTATCATTACTGTCGAGGAAGTAGATACCATTGAGAATTAAATTTTGTTACAATTGTAACAAAACTTAAGTTTCTACATTTGTACTATGAAAACAGAGGGAAAATACACTTTTAACTCAAAATCCACATGAAAAACTTCATAAGTTCGAGAAGAGTGATAATAAATTTACTCGTCCCTTATATCATTGGATATTAGGACCAGATGAAGGTCGTTTTCGATGCTTGTAAGAATTATGTCCAAACTTATTTGATATGCAATTAGATTTTTTCCTATTGCGACAATATCTAGCAATGTGACCGGTTTTGTTGCAATTATAGCATCTAATTTGAGAAAGATCTTTGGCCATGAGGATCCTTCTGAAAGAAGGATTCCTAGATATACGTTCAGCCAAAGTATGGGTTACTACAATTAGTTGTAATGGGGGCAAGTGGATGTCTTCTTGATTTGCCTTTGGTTCAAGTGGTCTGGGACTAACTTTAGGATGTAAAAGATTTAAGAGATCACTTATAAGTCAACAATGATGATTAAACTCTCGTTGTAAATTTTGTGTACGTTTTCGAAATTCTGTCGTGTTTTTCTTCCCGAAATTTTGCGAATCATTTTTTGAAGTTGCAGTTCTCTTGGTTTTCTTATCGTTACTTACCTTCGGTGATGTTTTACCTTGACTGTTTGGGACTTTTTCTATCAAAGAACTTTGTAGGGATTCTTCCAGATTTACAAGAGTCACATTCGTTAGTAGAAAATCCTGTCCATCATGGATATTGTCTTGATCTTCAGTAATGTTTTTATTCGACTCTTCTGATGGACCATGCAGTTGTTCATCTAATGGGTTTTTTACTTCCGAGATTAAAGATTCTGTAGGTTCTTTCTGGTTTTGTAAAGGATCATTATATGGTTTTTCCTTGGTAAAGTTTTTCATATATTGTAAACAATTGGGTCTTTCAACTTGATAAGCATTTTGATGTCCATTCTTCGTTCCAACAATTATCACGGTTCGATCATCAGAACAAGCTTTCGGTATTACAAATGTGGTTTCTGTTTCATACATAGAGGATGTTTCAGCGTTAGATACTGAACAATTGGAGACTAATCTCTCCAATTCATATACACTATTCATGGTTATGGTTTTCTTGTAACGACAAACAATTTTCATAAGATAACCGTTATTATTTTCACAATTATTACAACGAATAACTTTTTACTTAAGAGTGAACAATTCATGATACCAAAGTTTGCTTTCACCTTCGTATGATAACGCTATCTAATTTACGACATTATTGACATGAAGAATTTGAACAGCTATTAACTCCAAATTTGAATGCAAGAGCAATTTTTTAATTCAGTGATTAGTTCACGACGTTCTCGCATTATTACTCTAGGCGAGTATGGACAGTTTATCATTACATGTTTTCGTTCTTTGCAATTATAACATTGAACATCTCTACTTTTCTTTCTTCTAATGAAACCCTTTGTTCTCATTTTTGGTGTTTCTTGCTCATCTCTGTTTGAACCTCCATCTTACTGCATTTTCTTCCCATTCTTGGATGTATCCTGTACCATGATGTTTATTCTACGGACCACCTCTAGAAATTTCTGTTGTTCTTCAGTACTGTAGCCTGTCAGTGTCTTTAATAATCGTTGAATTTCAGAAGTCATTTTTACTCACAGTTAACCTTAACACTTTGAGAGACGGCGTACGATATATTCGTACTTGGCTCTATCGCTATACTGCCGGTATGGTTTTGCGCGTGATGGTTGAGCGGGCAAGGTGCTGTTTGAAAAGGCTGTGCTGGGGAAACCATGCACACTAGAAAAAAACTTCCTACATATGAAATGTTCAGCTGATCGTCTAGTTTCTGATGAACAAAACCAAAAAAGTTTCCACCTTATTTAGATGGGTGTATTGGGTGAAAACTGGGGTGGATTTACTGTTTTTTTTTACTTTGAAGGTTCACTGCGCTTCTTCAAAACATTGTAAAATATTCAAACTCACAGAGTATGTTGCTAGACCTATTTTCAAGCATCCTGTAAAGTTTCAAGTAATAAGTTTCAGAGGAAAAAAGTTATAACTGTTTGTTTAAGACCTCAGCCTAGAAGGGATTTTCCGCTTTTCGATTGAGTACGCAATCGCATGTGTGCTCCAAGGCTTTACATACAGCCTAACAATCGCTTTGCCTAGGCTCGATTCGCATAAATTTTGCAACAGCACTTCATGAGCTTCACGTTTCAGTATATTTTTGCTGCACACACTGCAAATGAAAGGTGTTTCGACAAATTCTAGTACGCGAAAATAACCCAAACACATGCTGAAATTTATTTAGACATCGCCCGAACATTCCTCAGTTGTCAGCTCTTGACAGCTGAAACAAGACAGCACCACTTCTGTTCTAGTAACAGGAAAAATCTGCAAAGCACAGAAGATGCTGTTATCACCTTGTGGAAGCATTGTATTTAGTTTCAGATGCAGAAAACAAGCAGAAAAAAAATACAGCGGTTTCCGTCAGCCGGTCGTCGATAGGCTAGGACTGTTGCAAAGACATGCGACGCACGCGCGTTTAGATGCTTGGCGCAAAGGTAAACAACTCAAGAGAAATAACGCTCGGTCTCACTAAAATTTTATTAATTGGCAAATTATTAATTGTCGCTTAACAATACTGATTGCCTCTCTGTTTTTCCTGTGCTGCTTACGATTTACGACACAACTTAGATCTGGCGCTTTTGACAAAGTGGCCGGTACTTTGCAAAATGCATTTAGCAACCCTGCATATGTCACCCAAACGATCTTAAAATTAAGAAAAAGCTGGAGGGGCCAAACGGGGGGCCAAGCAAAAATCTGGAGGGGCTATGGCCCACCCAGGCCCCCCTTAGAATCGCCACTGTGCGTAGTGTTGCGCGAAATCGATGTCCTAAAAAAATAATTAGCTTGATTGATTCGCTTGCTTGTCACCTTTGTGGGGACTGGTTACTTGAATGCAGATATGTGCAAGTTTAAATCATTGCAAAAAGATGAAAACAGAGCCCAGTCGGCTGATTCCTCTATATCTTTGACAATAAACCGAAAGCTTTCAATTGTTGATGTTAGGAGGGTTATTTTTCGCAGCTGGTGCCGGCCGCTTGATGCATTAAGCTAAATGCACATGTGCATTGCACAGCTTTGAAACTACGCACATGTGCACAGGGTTGCCAAATGAAAATTTCAACAAAAAGCCAAACAACGCTCAAAAGAGGATAGAAAAATTCCAAACCGACTGTTTGAAGGCCAGAAAAAAGCCAAACTTTATTTGCTGTATTGCCATTCCTTTGTCACAAAAAATATCTAAATTACAAGAATATCAAAGCAATTTTCAAAATTGAAGGTTAAATAAATCTTGCTTGGCATTGCACTAGAGCACTGATCTTCCCTGACTTTTCATGGTTTGTGAAATTGCACAGCTTGAGTAAAATGATGCCACGGTTTGCATACCGAGCCATCTGTGTAGCTTTCTACACAAAAGTCTCTCCCATTCATTCTTGCACTTAATGACCACAATCATAAGAGTGCTTCCACTTCGACGTAATTATCGCATTTCTATCGCGAAGACGCAGACCTCTCTGCAAAGTGCTGAGACTGTTTAGTGCTTATAACACAGCAGACACTACACAGTGCAGTTAGTGCACACATTTCCAGTGATTACGCAAAAACTTAATTTCGAATCTAGCATCCCTCAAATATTACTAATATCGGAATGCGGGCGTTTTCTATAGCATTCATCACAAAAATTTTGCAAATGTTGCCGAAAAAATGGAACAGCAATATTTTCCTTCATAAGAACCTATTTCAGCGTAAAAATGGCCAAAAAAAGAGCCAAAAGGCCAAACATATTATTTAAGGCCAGCCAACTTGAGATGAGGCAAAAAAAGGTCAAAACGCCAACTAAATTTTTTTAGGACAACCGACTTGAAACGAAAACAAATTTCTGAAATTTGGCTTAAGAAAGGCCAATCTGGCAACCATGCATCTGCATTGCACACCTTTAAAGTCAGTTTTTTTTTAAGGAAAATGTTAGGTACCCGGTATGGATCTGTATTGACCCTATTTCTCTGATTCTGGGCAACCGATTTTTTTCTGATTTTAGGGACCCGAGAAAATTTTCTCTGATTCTAGGGACCCGATTTGAAATACTAGGCACCCGAATCGGGTCCCTAAAACACCTTAAAAAAACATGCTAAAGCATTCAACACTTATGCTGCTCTTTCAAAAGCTGGAATTGTGTAAAAAACGGTGGTCGGTCAGTTTCCTCGTGAATATTTAAATAACCATTTTTTTGCACGCAGGCTATATAAACTTCGTTCTACGCAAAACTACTATTGCGAAAAAATTGAACCATGCAGAATCAAGGACCTCAGCTTACAATAATTGTTTCAGGGGGTTTTCACATAAAACATAAAACAACGTAACATGTTTTGAAAATCTGAAATGATCCATGAAAATTTTATGGCAGGCTTTGATTGCCCGGTTTGCCCCACACTTTGGTTGCAGACCCACATGCGCATTAAACCCTGTGAAAAACAGTTTTGAACTTTTATTGCTTGACCATTCTCTTGAGTTCTAGTGTAACCCATATTGGATTCCAGCGCAAAACCTGCATTGATGAAGAAGTTTGCTAGCTTACAGCAATCCACTCCCAAGACTATACGCACTCTGTGTGTGTATGGGCGGATCCACCCAGTAAGGTCAGGGGGTCGATTTCAGTAATATTTGGTAGTCAAATCTCCCTAACGGATTCGCTGCTGCAAGAGAGATGAAGAGAGAGATCTACTTCACAACACTCCTATGACAAAATAATGGACAACAACATGGCCTTATTTCACGAATGGTGTTTTCCGAAATGTACAAGGTCATGGCGAATAAAGTTATTTCCATATTTTGGCGAGGGCGATCGCCCCTGTGTGAATGTGTGTGGACGTTTCTGCAGTCTATGTTTCATTTATATGTGCATGCAGTGTAAAATAACTTTTCTTATTTCTTATATCTTACCTGTTCAATGAATATTATTTTCAGATCACTTTAAAGAACTTATGACAAAATTTACTACTATTTTCAAAAAACATTTCAAGGTTAGATTTATGAAAATAGACCCTATGTCAGTGGGTACGTCAAACAAACAACACCAAAAATTTTTTGAAGTGCAGCAAAAGGAGCAGTAGTAAATAGCGGTATCAATGGCTCGCTACAATTTTTATTCAGTAGCGGGAGCAGTAGCGTTGCTATTAAATTTAAAAAATAGCGGGAGCAGTAGCAACCCTATTAATGAAGTAGCAGTTGCCCACCTCTTGAAATGGCAAGCGATCGTTATTGTTCCATCACAATAGCTGACCGTCGTGTATGTCACAATCCCACAGTTCTGTTGCTTGGTGGTAGCCTACTGGCACAACACGCCCGATTTAATGCATTAGGTAAGGGTGCTGTGTTGATGCAGTTTTGTAGTTTATTAATATGTGGGGCGTAAAATAGAGGTTCAAGAAATTGCAAATGCAGATTTTAAATTCTTCCAAGCAATTTTTGCACCCCCGTTAAAGTGGCATCCATGCCACGTGCCATGTCTGCCATACCCTAGATACGCCACCAGGGCCCCGACAAGGGCGGGGGCAATGCCCGGAGCGCCACTTTTGGTGAAAAGAAGGAATAACAAATAATCTTTCATGTGAAGGTTCTTTGCTCTATGGTGGGAGGATGAGAACTTCTTTAGATACAGTAGAAAATCTTAAGGTAGGTTCGCTTCGTTACTGTATCACGGCCCTTTGTCACAGAAGACCGATTTGTCTCTGATACTTCTCTACTCGTTCTAATAACATCACTCAAAGGTATTACTTTATTTCATAGATTTTATTGTTTCCTAAAACGCTATTATAATGAACAGACAATAGTACTCACCAATAATAGTGTTTTGATTTGCACCCCTTTTCAAAAAGAACTCTCATGGAACTGTCTTTTAACAAAATAAATTAATTCTAGTTTTAGGTTTCAATCGCATAGTAAAACTCAATGACTTGCCTCTGCTACTGTCACGCTTCGATTTTTAGCGCTATGTTCTGATCGTACAGAGTGTTGCTAGAAACTTCTCAACAGAAGTTTATCATTAGTCAAAGCGAATCGCAGTTTTACTTGCAGCTGTCTAGTTTCAACTCTTCGTTTTTTTGTATCTCACGATGTCAGTGCTTCACAAAGTTACACCACTTTGTATTACAAACCAATAGCATATTACCTTTAATGCAGAATAATTTGCTTAATTAACTGGCAGTGATTAACCCGGGGAAGCCAATTACTGTCGTCCATTTTAACAGAGTTTATCCCGGACAAGCCATTTTCTAGCCTGGTGGGATCCTGTTAGGACTAACCAGTTTATAAAACTCTTGATCGATATTGGAAGGAACTTACTACAATTCCGCCACCGACTTTACCGTTGGGCCACGGGTCCAAAGGCAGAATGTTTTACTTCTGAATCCAAACTTTAAGAGTTTGAGAGACCGAAGGAGTGAAACAGGTTACAAACGAGCTAAGTTTCAACTCACTTTTTGGTGAGAAATCGAGCCTTTTTATACTCGATTTTTCGGACACTCCCCATTCGTTTGAGTGTCCTGATTGGTTGCTAATTAAATCTCATTAAGTCATTGCTTTATCATTGGTTGAGACGGAACCGCCTCTAATTGCATAATTAGCTGTCTTTATCATCGCTCATTACGTCTTGTGTCACGATTTTCGTGACTAGCTTCAGGATCTGGAGATCAGATGGAGCGTTCTGATTGGTTGAAGTTACTTTGAATCTTGTTTGCATGGATTCGAGGTTAATGCACGTTTTCATGCCTGACTTTTGTCCAACGATGTTTAGTTTTGGGCTTAGTCTCTGTACAGTTGTGCCCGTTACAGGCCTAGCCTGCTGTACAGTAATGACTGTTCCAGGCCTAGCCTGCTGTACAGTAGTGATTTGTTTCCTGCAAAACTTGCCTGTAACATTCACGAATGACGCTGAAGTTAGGGGGGCGGAACTTTGAACTCGGCTTGGGACGGCGCTTCCCTATGTTGGGACCCTGTACGCCACTGGGTAGGATAGTCAATCTCTTGTTGTCAATTGCACTCACGGTTTAAGCAACACTAATTAGTGTAATGATCTGGATTATTCAATGATACAACACTTGTTAAATCAAATGTGGAAATGAGACAACAGATGTAATCTGTCATCATAGTCAACTATAAAAGAAACCTGGGTGACAAGTGGAAATTGGTGATTCTAATTAAGCAGATGAAGTAAAAAAAGCTATTGCTAGCAATGGATCATTTTCATGACCTCAGATATGTGGAGTGATGCAAATAAAAACAGACAGTACATTGTAGGCCTATAAGCATGACTATCCATTTTGTCAAACAAGTCAACTACAGATGAATTGTCATGTCCTATTCGAAAGTGCTTGATAAATTTATGTTCAAAGGTCGGCATTCATTTGGATATTTTGATGGAAAAATGTTTTTGTTGCTGACCAAGGTAGAAATTTTAAAGGAGCAATTTCCACATTTTATGTTTTCCTTGTTTTTGTCATATAGGCTGCTGCCAATAAATTGTCAGTAAATGTGCCTTTTCATGGGGTAAACTTTTTATCTAAGATGTGAGTGTTCTGGGACAAGCTGATTCAATACAAAATATGAGGGGATGGGGCTGTTTTGCTTATGGATTTATTGCTACTACTAAGTTTAAAATCTATGTAAAAAGTTGTTATTGTGGTGGAATTTGGCATAAAAATGGTCCCGGATTTTTGTACGGGGCCGGATTGTGATTTTTGCATTATATTCGGACCCGGATCGGATTTTGATATTGCCAAAATTTTCGGATCTGGTCGGGATTATCAAGTTTCAATATTCGCACAACAATGATACAGTCCTTTTCGGAGTTCATATCTGCCTTTGGTGGCAACCAGAGGTGGTCTCAGTCACTTTTTCAAACTCCGACTCCGCTCTTGTTACAAAATTTTTGAATCCGGGTTCGGCAATTTTTTTAATTTGAGAATTCGACTCCTGCTGAGACTCCGGTTACAGTCATCGATCCAACCGTAATTTACCCATGCTTTTACTTAAGAAATGACCAAACAGACTCCTGCTACTGTTGCGATCGGAAATCCCGAGCGGCTTATGCGCAAAGCTTCGCACTGTGGCAGCAAGCAACAATAGAGTTCGCATGCCATGATCACTCTCCGAGTACGCTAACCGTTTTGTTCAATCGTTCACAAGTTAATATCGGCAGAGCTTCCACGCCATGATCACTCTTGTCGTCACTGTTCGCAAGCACAATCAACTGTTCACCAGGTTCACAAGGATTGCTAGAGGTCACTCACCTAGATCACTCTATTATTGCTTGTTCGCGCCACTTACATATATGGTGTTGTTCTTCGTGCACATCCCGTTGGTGGTGAATCACACAATAAACGCACCACCACCGGAGAGGTTGCAACACTACTGTCGAAATTGAAACATGACTCCGGATCCGGATTTGGTTTTCCCCAAAATTTTGACTCCGGGAGTGGATCCGGTCCGAAAGAAAAACGCAAAATCTTTCAGGAGTCGACCACGGATCCGGGTCCGGTCCACCCCTGGTGGCCACATTTGTTTTTTTCGCGGTGTTGGGAATTTCCCAAAAACGAGCTATCAGAGGAAAGCATGAGCATTAGAGGTAGACAAAAAGCAGTTTGCACTCCGCGGAGGCGGGATGCGGAGTTTAAAAAGTTTGATTGTCGGCGGAGCGGAGGAGGAGGTCACTTTTTTCTTAATTTTCTTTGCACATTTGAAACTCATGATTGATTCAATTTTCTTGCAAAGTTTCATGGTGGATTCGCTTTGCTGACACAGCATTTTTGAAAGCGCACTGGGGTTATTTTACCTTTAGTCGAAGACAATTACCTGTACTTTATGTTTATGTGGAAGGTACAAGAATAAGCCGAGACAACGATTTAGAGTGAAGTGGAAGGGCTCATGATTTGTGGTTAGGATTTGGACTACAGTTCACATAATGCAGAAAAGAAGCTGTCAAAAGCTTGCCATGCCAGTACTGAAACCATTACAAAATTCATCATTCATGCATCTCGAACTGAGCCATTGGAGATGTCACAGTCAACTAAGTAGGTCATGCGTGCCGGACTTGTCATGTAACCACTTCAACCAATCATATTCATCCAAAGGCAAAATAACTCGAGGACTATTTTGCCTCATGAGATAAAACAGGCATTACCTTACATTAAACAGAACCTCCAAGCAACATCCCTGTATTTTACTGTATAATTTGCAATTTTGCAAAGACAAGGCGGAGTCGGAGTTGAAAATTTCTATGATTTGCGGAGGAGTGGATGCGGAGCGAAACGTTTCCGAGGAGGAGCGGACGCGGAGTCAAAAAAATGACACCATCCATCTCTGATGAGCATGCCAGCATAGACAGGATCATGATTGGATATCCTGCAGGATCAGTGTTGCCACTGCTGTTTTTGTTTCACTAGATCTAGGGTTTTTCTATTTTATCTAGGGTTCTGGGGGCTTTGTTGAAAATCTGGGTTTTTTTGACTCTGGTCAAATTTTAGTAATATGTTGTATTACTGTGTTTTCTATTTGATTCAAGAATAAGTGTACCAGTAGTTTCTTCCACAGGCATAATATATGCAGAGTCATCAATAGCCAGTATTGCAGATATGAGTGGTAGTAGGCCTAAGCTTAACCAAATTGTTTGAAATATAATGGTTTACAGATTAAGCACTAGCTAAGCATAGGTCAGCATTTTAATCTATCTCTGATATGTCAAGGGCTGCTTTGAGCTTGTGCATGATTTTGGAATGCTTTTTGGTTTTGAAGATGCTGTGGTTGAGAATTTCTTCATTGTTTTACAGGCACATTGATGATTGTGATATGAATGTAAAATTTTGAATGTTAAATTTGTAGTCAAATATTGCAAAGAATGCAGTGGTTAAGGTGACAAGAAAACTCAAACCGTAAGACCTTGAATGTATCATTTGCATGTTTAAATTGTGCATTTAAATGAAAGTACAAGAAAGAAAGTGACTATGGATACACCTGTCCTGACGCAATTCAAATAAAACTGTCAGTTGGTCAGGCAAACGTCGGGCTGCTCGTAGCAAACGGTTATGCGTTACGGCTGCTTTGCCAATGTTTTTTTGTTCGACTCTAACCATGCCAACTTTTGTTTTTTTCTTTACTTTTTTTCAGGCTTACGTGTTACCTACATTTTATGGGTTAGTGTTGGGTTAGGGTTAAGGTTAGGTTTAGGGTTTATCTTTTACATTTAGTTTGTTTCTACCAAGCCTACTGCACTCTTACTCTCGCCGTGCGTTACTGCTACGTCACAGGTGGCGTATGAATAAGTCCTCAAATTTCAAGATCCACAGGCATATCTATAGCCACTGCTTACAAGAAAACATTAAACGTTTTTTTAGAAAAGATCTAACTAGCTTTTTTCTGTTACTTCATACATTTGATTTGCTGCTAGCCTACTTGTAAATTGTGATTGTCAGGATGTTTAGAAATAGACTTGAACTTGTTAAAAATATGATGTAAATAATGCATATTACCTTAATTTTTATGTGCAAGCATGAAGTACCGGTAGCATGCTTTTGAAGTTTGGTTTTGACGTTTTAAAAAACATTTTGTATGTTGGGTTTTTTTTATTATTTTCTTTTTTTATTTCAAGGTAAATTCTGTTTTTTTTTCATAACAGAGTGGCAACACCGGTAGAAACAAAGTAAACGTAAAAGATAAACCCTAAACCTAACCTTAACCATAATCCTAAACTTTATGCTAAGCTAACACTAACCAAACCCTATTCCTAACCTAACGCTAAGCAAACAATAACCTAACACTAACCCCCAAATGTAACACCTAAGCCTGAAAAAAAGTAAAAAAAAACAAAAGGAAAGTCGGCAAGGTAAGAGTCGAACTGAAAACCGTTGGCATATCAGTTGTAACACATAACCCCTAGGCTACGAGATCCATGCCGGTTGAATGACAAACTGACCCTTTTATGCGAATTGCGTCAGGCCATGTGTATCCACAATCACTTCCATCTTTTAAACTAAAAAATATTTCAAACAAATCTTTTAAACTAAAAAAAAGTTTAAACTAAACCGAGTTTATGGCATTAACATAACATTTCTTACTGAATGAGCATAAGTTTGAAAAATATCTTTTATGAGCAGTATGAGCCTTTTAGTATGAACTAAAGGGCTGTTTGGGCCATCATAACAAAAGTTTGCCGATCATTGTTGTGAAGCCCCTAATCATGGTGGCCCACCATGGTGGGGTAGGGGAAGCTGGGCAATTGTTCCCTCAAAATTTTTGAAAACATGTTTTTTTGTTAGGTACAACAACAAGTTGCAATCATTTTGTCTGGTTCCCTAAAAGATTTCTTTTGTAAATGTGATGCTGCAGCCCGGCTTGTAACACTCTAGTTCATATCCATTGTTGCTGTAGTTGTTTTTAGCATATTCATCTTCCAGTGCTTCTAATACTGCATTATCTAAAGTAAGATCTGATAGGAAAATAAAACTTGTGCAAGAACTCCATAGCAAGAAGGTGCTGTTGGTCACACTGACACTACAAATACAATTGTAATGCCTTGACTTCTATTTATTTTGACCTCATCTTGACATATCAATCATGAAAATACGATAGCAATAACCATGCTAAACACTTCATTCAAAGTTGCTCGTGCCTGCCATTACAGTTGTCCACTAGAGAAAAGAAACAAGTAAATAAAATTTTGGCAAGAAATTAGCTTGGGAATTGGGTTAAACACTATGTTGACTTGACTAACAAGATGCTCTGTGAAAGACGGATATCCGTCAGTAGCAGGTCTTGTTTGCGGATATAAAATGACGTAACTGCAGTGGTAAGAACCTAAATTTTACATTCAACAATGACACCACAACAGTAGCAAAATAATATTTCTTCCTATCCCAGGCCTAATTTCAGCCGCCACCAGTCGCATACCAAGATTATTTTATTCTCGACAAGCTCCAGTGGCACTGAAATTTAGGTTTGAACAGTTGTGAAAATATAAAACATGAAACAATTGGAACTTTTTAGCAGTAAATGATTGGGCAAAGGTTATACTAAATTGTAATGACAAATTATTTTTTCTGCTTTATCTTTATCTATATTTATTGTGTAACATGGTATTTTTCACTCTGGTGAGGACATCACATATCCATCAACGATATCCGTGCTGACAGACATTCGTTCTTTACATTGTACCACCGACAAGCCTTTTTGCATGATGTTTTACATGTACAATATTGCCTGAACTCTTTTCAGTACCAATCCCTTAACCATCGTTGAAAAATTTGTGATCTATGTTTATGTATTGTTGCAACCTCTCCGGTGGCGTTGCGTTGATTGTGTGATTCACCATGAATGGGATGTGCGTGAAGAACAAAAATATACATGCGTGGTGTGAGCAAGTAATAATAAGAGAGATTGCGACACATGATATCTATTGTTGCTTGCTGCCACGGTGTGAAGCTTTGCGCACATGCCGCTCGGGATTTCCGATCGCAAGAAAATGGTGCTGTGACCAGGATGTTGAGGTCATACCAAGTCCAGCCTTCACACAAAGAATGTGCGATCGGTGTGGTTTGTTGTAAAAAGGAGAAATGTTGCGTTGATTGTGTGATTCACCACGAACGAGATGTGCATGAAGAACAACAATGTATATGCGTGGCGCAAGCAAGAATAGTAAGAGAGATTGCGACGCATGATCTCTATTGTTGCTTGCTGCCGCAGTATGAAGCTTTGCTTTGGATTTCCGATTGCAACAGTATTAGCTCATAAGTCATGCTTAACAGTTTGAGAGCCGGCGTACGATCAATTCGTACTTCGATTTCGGCCTAAAAAACAGCAGTTTTGGGTTGCCTTACCAACGCCCTAGCTTCGCCGACAATTGCGCTAGAGAGCTGTTCAAAGGCCCAAACAGATCAGCCAGTTTTCTAGATTGCACTTGAAAAAAATTTTTTGGTTGGGTGGTGCAGATTTTTTGTGAGTTCTGTCACAAGTGAAGTAGTTTTAAGGTCATTTTGGCTCATGTTGCCTGGCCTAGAGCCTAACCGCTACGCTAAAGTGTTTTTCTGAAGTTTTCATTGGAGACTAGGCTCGAATCTGAGTCTTTTGAGACTTTGATCGACTTTCTAGCATTTCTCGATAAAAAGTTATGATCTAAAATAAACAAATTAATTAATTAGCTAATTAGTCAAATATTTTTACTAACTTAGATCATAGCTTTTGAACCCGAAACCCCAGCAGGTCATCCAAAGTATGAAAAGACTCAGATTGTAGCCTACTTTCCAGTACGAACTTCAGCGAAATACTACCACCTAACGGTTGGCGCCCAGGGCCAGGCAAAGTGGGCTGTGGTGGCCTAAAAGTTCTCTACTTATGATGTCACTGACAAAAAACCACACCCCCTAAGCAAAAAATTTTTTTCGAGTGCAGACTAGAATACTTTCTGTGTCTTTTGACATTTCGACCAGGTCCGTAACCCGTGCAATAGCGGAGATATTCTCACGCAAAGCCATGTGCTTTTCGGCGTTTTTTTTTGAAAATTCTCAAAAGGAGCCAGACGCCAAAGTGTTAAGATTTGAAAGTATGAAAATTGAAAAAACGTTTTCTTCTATTGAAAGTGCAACAGTAAAACTGCCATTGCAATCATCAAAGGCACTAAAAGGCATAAGGGTCACTGATGATAAGTTTTATCAGCTACGGTTATGTAGTATATCATAGGTTGAACCAAATGCAAAATTTCCAAATAGCAATTGTTATGGTAATTTTTGGTCTTAAGCTAAACCACAGAGATTCCAAACTGCATTGACTTGACTTTTGCTTTGAGTCCATAAACATAAGGTTCAGTGCAACTGTTACACACGTTGGTGCAGGACTGTGACTTACCTTGATCACCCAATTTTGTGCTATAGGAAGTTTTAAAAGTTCTTTTGGTGAAATCTTGTACTGAAGTATTATTGTTTATCATGTGTTCATTTTATATATGTAGAAAAATACATCTGGGCCTATGTCTACTAATGGTAGGGTCATTCCATGTTAACTGTTTCAGCCAGTCAACCCACCATCTTAGATTTTCCTCAGATTTAATAAGCAGATAGAACTTTTCATGCTGATTCCAACAAACTAATTTTTTTGAAATTGCTTAAGGTTTTGCAAAGTTATGGGCCATAAAAAACTACTAATTTTTGTGGTCAATGAGACATAAAAGCTAACAAGAAAATCATCAACTAAATTTAAAACTATTCTCACTGCAATCATTTAATTGCTGTAAAAACTTTAGAAAAGGCTGTCTCAAGTATCTTATCTTCACTTGTGAAGAAAAATTTCAAAAAATCTATGTGTTTACCTCAATTTTTGGCTAATAGTCATCAAAATCACTCATGCATGACATAAATTTTGAATGCTAATAACCTGACGAGCAAACCTGCTACTAGCATGTGTATTACATCATCTGAAAACTCTCTCTGAGGAGATTGTAGTCTCAAAATATCCTCATTGTTTATTTAATTAAGTATTGGCTAAGGTAGGGGTTCTCAAACTTTTAGTGTTATGGAGTCCATGAAGAGATTGACCGTAATTTATGGAGCCCCACAATAAATTTCTAAAAATAAAAACAAAAAAGCACATTGTTCGTGGAGTCTTGGGGCTCTGCACGGAGCACTTTGAGAACCTGTGGCCTAAGAAATTTCTGGGGGTTTCCCTAATTTTTTTTGCGTTTTTTGGCCATAAAGGAGACAAGCATAACTGTGACATTTTTTTGAAAAGTATTGATTATATGATTTCACTATAAATGCCATAATAAAAACAAAGTAGACAAGACAAAGTCTTGGAACAAACTAGACTGTGAAGCTGATTTGTGAGGTGTGTTGTCTTCAACAAAGCCTCAAATTGACTACCAGTTTCCAAGAAAAAGTTGTATCCTTCCCATTAATTAGGATGATGACAAATAAATTGTTTTTCTATTTTTTGAGGTTAGGTGAGGTGCGAGTATCAATGTCTAATGCCAAAGGCGGCATGGCTGAAAAAATTTAAGAATCACTATTCTAACATGTACCTTCATGATTTAAAGTTCTGGTTTGGTGATTTAAACAAATGTTCTAATTACAGGGTGACACAAAAAAGCGGTCATCACCTAAACTTGAATAACTTTTGAAGTCATTAATCAATTCTTTGTATTTCTCAGATTTACCAAGTAGAATTAATGTTCTAACAGGGTTCCCACGGTCATAGAAAATCATTGAAAATCCTGGAAAAATAAATTTTCCTGGAATGTCATGGAAAAGTCATGGAAAATTGATAAAAATTTGAAAGTCATGGAAAAATCGAAATTTTGGAGAGTTAATAAAGGAACAAAATCTTTAAATTTTTTCAATGTTTCAAAAAGACAATCTTACAATTGAAGTCCTTTGCTTTACCTATGCCATCAGCAATAGACTCTGGTAATGTTTAGCTCTTTGGCTTTTCTGCACAAATCTTTTGAAGTTCATTTATAGACTGTGCATTGTACTATCATAGTTTGATGTTCGGGTGATATCATCAATTTTATTTTTAAGTTTGTAGTTCAATTGAAAATCCACTTGGTATATTAAAGATTTATTGATTCGTGAATACCATATCGCTGAATATCGATTTTGGAACTACATGAAGAATGCAAAATATGCCAAGGTTTGGGAAGTTTTCCAAATTATCTTTGCGCTATCTCATGGCCAAGCTGCTGTTGAGAGGGGTTTCTCGATCAACAATGAACTTATGGTGGAAAACATGAAAGAGGAGTCATTAATTGCTAGTCGTTTTGTGTATG
>JGI24022J15233_10001911_pt1 | contig 18584 bp, 8 predicted proteins | sample Ectturendosymbi2_FD_15233 | JGI IMG/M metagenome (IMG submission 15233) | reverse complement strand
AGTAAAATCAGTGATTCTTAGCACTCCACGATACCATAAAAATTTGAAATCATGTTTCGACTTAACTTTTCAGAACTTATTTTAAACTGTCTTTGCTTTTTTATAATATCCTTTGCAAAGTCTTATGATATGTTTACCCCTTAGGGACAGTAGAAGCCAATATATCGGTCAAGATTTTTCCAGTCCTACGTTGCCAGCTGACAGGGCTAGAGAGCAGTTCAAGCCCTCCAAAGAAGCGGAAAGTCTAGTTCCGATTTTAAAAAATTGAGAATTTTGGCTTTGAGCTTTTGTGGGTGACCCATTACATGAGGCTAAACCTACCCCTCATGATTGGGGTAGGTTTAAGCTTTTATGGCCCACGTCATCGCTGCGCCGAATGCAATCCCTTATTCCGTGCAACGACCTGCTTTGCGCGATTACGATAGGAAGCCTGTGCTGCAATGTGTTGAAGGTTCATTTTGGTTACTTGCTGCATCCGCTTGCGGACGGAACTGCGCAGAGCTGCTTACTTCTTTGCTTGGAAGTTTGTGCTTCGTTTTTTAATTATGTTAAAGCTAATTAAAATTGCCACACCTCGTACTATCTTAATTTGTCCAACTTCATGAGAGTCCTTCAGAATGTGAAGCAGTTATGTTGCTTTTAAGGTTTGACGTCAAATATAAATGGTTGGTAAAGATTGAAGAAGAAGACAGAGGTACCTAAGATTCTTTGATATGGAAACATGCTGATCCAGAACAATTGGTTTTGAACCATTTGATTCAGCAGAAACTTGAAACTTAAGTTAACACGAATTGTTACAACCTCTCAGGTGGTGTTGTGTTGATTGTGTGATTCACCACGAACGGGATGTGTGTGAAGAATAACACCATTATATATGTCGCGCGAGCAAGCAATAGTAAGAGAGATTGCGAGCATGATCTCTGTTGTTGCTTGCTGCCACATTGCGAAGCTTTGTGCACATGCTGCTCGGGATTTCCGATCGCAACAGAAGAACGTAAAAACGCAACGTGATGGATTTTTCACAGCAAAACCTTTTCTTGCATTTGCCCCTAAAATGAACTCATAAATCCAAGTAGATTAACTTTAATTTGATGACAAGAAAACTTCTCCTAAAGCAGCGGAGAACTAGGCGTGCGTTGAAACAAAACTTCAACTTAGTTTGTCATCAGAAACTTTATCTTTGCCAACACTTTTGTAAGCATCTATGCAAACACGTATCAATATAAATGGGATTCATAAAGTTTTTCAAATCACAAACAAAATAAGAATTGTTTTCACGACAGAAAAGATGAAAATGAAAGGAGACCTACTTATGCAGTTGTCATTCATTGTTATTTAATGCAAATAGCGGAATCTTGCTGACGCAGTTTACAAAGATGTCACCAATTTTTATCAGACACATGACGAGTTTCTCTAGCAGAGACAGGAGGAAGTAGTGATGAAATAAATCAGTGGTTCCCCACCGGGGAGGAATTCCTCCCCAGGGAGTAATTTCATGAGTTCAGGGGAGGAACTTCCATCTTAAAGCTACGTTACCTATTCATTGTAAGTGTTGTAGCCTACTTCTCTTTTTAAGTTGACATTGGCTCTTTCAATTAGTCATATCACTTTATATTTGTAACTAGCACACGTTTTTCTTGACAAACTTTTGTGCCATTGTTTGAGTAATAGTTTTGTCCCACTTTTATTAATTAAGGTATTCTCGTAAATAAAGACCGTTGCTCCAATTGTAGTTACAGTAATTAGCCTACGAACCCAAAAAGGAGAGGAATGAACGTTCCACAGGGGAGGAATGAAAAGTTCCAAAATGAGCAAAGGGAGGAATGCATCAAAAAAGGTTGGGAGCCACTGAAATAAATGAAACTTTTTCCACACTTAAGCTCAATGTCAGATTTAACCGAAGCAGAATTCAGCAAGTTGAGATCACTTTACAAAGGAAAGGAGCTGTATGCTGTGACGCGTAAACGCCCGCAACTAATGGAAGCTCAGTAATACCACCGCATGTCGAAATATGCCACTATAGAGCAGCATTTGTGGTAGTGTAGATAAAAGTCGAGTAAAATGCTATTTTTTCTGTGCATTGGCACTTATTTTTTCTTTTGCCATTAATTCTTGTTGCATATGAACGTATTGCACGAGACATTCATGACGTTGTTTCTGCCAGAATTGAAGTCAGCAGTTCTTGTTGTACAACAACAAACCAACAGTAATGCTTTTATTTTCTTTGCCACACTGTTCCGAAATATAGTTGTTCAGCTCAGAGTTGTAAACGGGCATCATTTTGCAGCCCGAACCCGGCCCTAGCCCGAAATCACATGCCCAAATCTGGCCCGAGCACTACATTCGTTTTTGAAGCCCGATTTAGCCCAAAGGCCAAATTTACCGAGTGAGTCAAGATATGGGCAACTACGGGGTATAAAAAACGTAGTGTACGGGTATAGCTGCAAGTACAAGGTTTTATCACACCCAAAATAGCAATCACCTTGACCAAAACATTGGCTTAAACAAGCACAAATTTAGCTTGTTAGTCAATGATAATACTGCGGAATGTAGTGCTTCTCAATAAATAGTTGTAAGTGTTGTAGCCTACCGACGATGCTACCGCCGATGTCGCCACTGGCATAGAAGAAACTATCTAAGATAGAAATACAGGCATGCAAGCCGGTGTGTAGTCCATCGTTTCTTAAAACGAGTCAAGAATTGCGTCAGTGATTGATCCTTTCGAAGCAACGCCTTTGCGTGCTAAATTCCTCACCGCTGTTGTCTTCTCAAAAAGGGTGTAAGACTAGTCCGAGCAGAGAGCAAAAGAACGCAGCTGTGTTTGCAAATAGAATTAGCTGAAGAAAATCACAGTCACTTCACTAACAACTGTCTCTGCCAGCGTGGATCCCGGCCCGACCCGAAAAGCCCAACCAGAGGAGAGCAAGGCTTAAACTCTGCTGCGCAAACTTTCCGCAAAAATAAATAGGTCATCAGTGCGTTGTCAGGGTGGCAACCATAAAATGGAATGTGTGATTCTTATTTTACACCATATTCAAATCTTGCACTCACATAAATTCTGCTCACGAACGTCTGATGACCCACGAACGTCACAATTTATGTGAAGTTTTTCAAATAAGTTCAGCGTTAGATTACATATGATGTAAAGAGAATAGACAAGAGATCACCACCCTTTTTGAAACTGAGAGCTGCTCCTTGTGTAACGATTAATGCGTCTGCCAATTTGACGCACACTTCCAAGATGACACATTCACAAATTCACTCAATTCCCTTTAACTTTCAGTATTAGGAACGTGCTTAATTGATATTCATCTTGATGCGGAACGTCCCGGCGTGTTGTGCGATCCGCATATGTTGAGACTTGAACCCTTGATTGATTGGGCACTTGAGGAATATTCAGTGATGCCACCTCGCCAGACGATTCAACCAGCCAGCGAAGCACTTCACTAGTCGCATCGCAACTAGGCCTTTTATGTTTCGAGTTTTCTTAGGTGACTTTCGTTGGGGCTGTCCCCTTGGACTTTGCCGATTTTCCATGTTGTGGTCTCGCGAGACCACTACAATCTATGCCAAAACGCTGATCTTGTCAATAATATTTTTAGAACAGTCCCCTTGGCGACCGATGTGACCCGTGCTGGGCTGCTGATGACCTGGTGCCCGCAAGCACCATGCTGGTGATCCCTGGAAAAGACTTCGAAATTCTAATTCCTTAATGCCCAAGTAGTTCGGAGTACCTCCTTAGGCTGCAAGCTTTCAAATTAAACATTCTGTTGTTTCCACAGGCGCCAAAAATTAATTGTAAAAAGCGTGTTTCCGTGGCGCGGTGGATAGTTTGAACGACCACCGTTTGTTGCTCATTTTAATCGTATTGATGAACAAGGTAAGTTGCAAAAATGGAAGTAAAATTAGTCTTTTTGGTACTCCGCTAAATTATTAAAATCTCAAACCATTCTCCGACATAACTATTTATAAATTATTTTAAACTGTCTTTTTTGGCTGATAAAAAGTTTGCAAGTGTTGCGATGTGTATTCAACATAAGAATGCCATTGTACAGTTTGAACACTCTTAGAACGTGACCGTCCTGGACACAACATACAAAATCAAAATGTAAAGTGACAACTATAGGTACCACCACATAACAACTAGCAAACAATGCTGCATAAACTCACAATCCTAAACCACTGTTCAGGTAGATCAACAGACTGAGCGGAGCAACGAATGCACAGTCGAAGCGAAGAGCATGCCTAGTGCTGAGAGGCACGTATTTATCACTAGACGCCAGCGACGTAACGAGGGGGGAAAGGGGGGCACAAATCCCCGGGCGCCGAATCACTGCAGCGGCGCCTAAAAGTCCCAAAAATGCCGAAAGTACTTCCTTTAAATACAGTACATTAGCTTCCGAAAGACCTCTGGTTCGAACATGGGGGCGCCAAACTTGATTCTTGCCTGGGACCCCATCTAACCTCGTTACGCCCCTGGATGTGACGTTGATTGGATACTTAATAGCAACAAAATTTTTTGAAATTTTGGCATGCCATTTTTGGACAATTATGCACAAAAACGTCTTTTTGGAACATACACTACATCACTGTTGACAACGCGACAGATTTATCTTTAATTTTTAAAACTATTTTCAGTGATCTATTAATCCTTCCACTTTGCATTGAACATTGTACAATTTTTCCTGTAGATTGAAACTTGTCAAAGGGTTTACTGAAACTGACTGAGCCTAATGAAAAAGAAGCAAGATATTTGAAGAAAGTAGCATGCAACTTTTCACTTTATTTATCTGTTTTATTTTACTGAAAATGACGGCAGGCCAGAGCCTGGAATGTCATCTGCCGCTGCCACTAGCAATACTATATCATGATGGCCAAATATTAATAAAGAGAGATGCAAAAGGAAGTTACATTAATAAATACAGACACAAGAAATGTGATAATAGATCTTTAATTTTCCCCTTTCTTATTTTGATTTTTGTAAACATTTTTCCCACGTAGGCAGCCACGTTTCATAGTACGCCAGACATGTTAGACATTGTTGGGTGGTAATTGTTAAGTCGTTACATAAAAACTAATCGGTTTTCAAAAAATCGAAAACTACTTCTGTACATTTGAAAACGGTGAACTGTTGTATCCTTCTCTTTCGTTAATCGCCTAGTATGCCCAACAATGCTCACGGCTTGACTTTAAATCGCACAACCGTACTGCACGCGACACAATATACCATATATTGCGGCTGGAGGTGTGACATCAATGCTTGTAACGCGCCTAAGCATTCCGCAAGCTTGATGCTCTCATGCTGTCACATCAATAAACAATTAAATAATTGCTTATTTCCTAGGGGTTTCATTGTTTATTTTGCGTTTCTTGTTCATAACTTCCTGACTACAAACGCTACAAACCAATGCTCAAAAGATGCAGATATTTGCCTAGTTATTATAAAAAATGAAGCACAAAGCTCGCTGTTGCGGTTGAGGCTCAGGGCCAGATGAAGTGGGCAAAAAATACCTAAACCTTCCCTGATTATGACGTAATCCACAAAACAACTCAAATCCAAAACTTCTTAGCTTTTTTATCGAAACTAGAAACCTTTCCGCATCTTTATAGAGCAGGGGTTCCCAAACTGGGGTACATGTACCCTTAGTGGTACGTTTGCCTATCTGAAGGGGTACATTTGAGGTTAGCAGTAGAAGAGAAAAATATGTTTATAAATTATTCATTTCAAATATTATTTATACATATGAATTTGTCCGAACTTTTCATGTTACTAATATGGTTAGACAATAAAGAGTATTGAGTCTATACTTGTTTGCTGTATAGTTAGATGATTTATTTCTTGAACTAAACAACATTAGGGCTGGGTGTTGTATGGGTGAAGTCATATTTGAACCACTTGATGTTTGCTGAGGATATTTGTGTGTTTTGTCGAAGTATACGCGGGTTGCAAAGAATACTAGATGTGTGTCAGGCTTATGCAGAATCGCGTGAAATTATTTTCAACAGCAGCAACACTGTTTGTATGACGTCTAAGGCTAAGACCGTAAAAAGCACTGTCATCCGTTGCTGACACCGGGTGTACCAAGGGTAAAAGCTATTTCCCACTACAAACATTTGGGGTTTGTATTAGATATTGAGCTTTCAGATGACAAAGACATTCTGAGACAACTGCGCAATATCAATATTATGAAGCACTAATGCGAGCTTCTTTTTTCTGATATTCGAACGCAGTGAAAATGTACTTTTTCGCTCCTTCTGTAGGTCCGTGTATGAATTATAATTCAGTCAGTCATGCATCCAGAGATTTCGTGTGACCTGTAACATTGTTTGCAAAACTCTATACAACCTGCCATGGTGATAGAGTGTTAGTAGTTATCAGGTTCAGTGTAACATTCCTACATTTGAGGCCTTATTGAAAAAAATGTGTAGGCCTACCTGTTTCCTGAACGATGCAAGAAATCCAACAATGTATGGTTGCGCGCTTTGATGCACTCAGATTGTTTATACCGGTAATCGTCCGTATTCTTTAAACACTACGACCGTACTTTACTTTGTGATCGAGTGCCCGGACGTTACAATGTTAATTAGAGGCCATGTGCAGACCACAACGCATTCGTACTTCACAAGTCCTTAGTCAGGGTTGGACTCTATTTCTTAAACATACTATTTTCGTGTCCTACTCTAGATGTAGTGTTGTATCAAGTGTTACGAATTGGCGAACAAGTGTCTGTAATCCTGTGGTCCCACCACCAACTCCATTACAAAACTTTCTGTGACTGTTATTATCTTTCAATCAGGTATGAATCTGTGCTATGCAGATAGTGTATGCTTGTGCTCTATTGACTTCTTGTCTGGTTCAAAGCTTAAAGTATTAAAATAAATATCAGTGAATATTTTCAAAGATCATTATATGCTTATCGGTAAATATAGTTTATCTTCCTCAGCCTTTTTGCCATAAGAATTTTTAGGGGCATGATTGTCGAATGGGAGGCCAAGGCAGCTCTATGATTTTTAAATTTGACATCTTTTTAAGGTTGTTTTCTTATTTTCGAGTCGTGGAAATCTAATTTTGCCACTTCTTGCACCCCCCTGCAAAAATATTTTTGGCACACCTTTGGAAAATCCACTATTGGCCCCTCCCTGGAAAGAAAATTCCGGCGCTCATGTTTAGGGGTACATGCTCGTCTATGGAAATGCTGAAGGGGTACATGGACAGAGAGAGTTTGGGAAACCTTGTTATAGAGGGTTTGAATGCCTCTCTAGCTCTATCGCCTGGCGAGTTGTGGCTGAAATAGTCCAAGACGATATATCGTCTTTTCTGGTCCCGAAATGGTTGTCACGTTTGAAAACGCAGTTGTTTTTCCAAAAGGAAGTTATTAAACAACGAGAGGCTAGGTCACATAAGACACACATAAACATACCCACCAATAGAGACCATATCATCCAGACTTAAAACGGTTTTAAAACTAATCAGCAGCGACCCGAAGACACTTAACGTTAGACTGCAACTCTGCTACAATTACTGTTTAACAGTTACTGTAAGAGGATTCTGTGATGCAGATGGGAGATTGTAAACTCAGCCTCAGGCTGAACAAGCTTGAGACATTCCTTTTTACTACATGACAGCATTAACAAGTAACATGTCGTACTTTGATAGATTAAATAAGCATCAATGCTTCGCATAGAAATTTGCATATTGCATTGTACCTGTTTATTTGATATCCTTCAGAAAGCGCTAAGGCTTTTTACATGTTTTATAGATTTTTGTGAAAGTATAGAAGATTTTTTGTTTCATTTCGTACTCCTGTGTATCGCTTTTCTACATTCTGTAACGCGCCCCAAGTGTGTCTTTCATCAAACAAGCTCAAAATAACAAATCGGTCTTTTTCGTTGTTTTCAACAATCCGTATTTTCAATGTGAAACCACGAAATGTTACTGGCGTTAACACTTTTCTTGGTTTGTGATACACAGGACGGTTAAGATGAAGACGTTACTTGTCGCAAATTCAACAGCTTTCTAAAATTGTGGAGCTTTCAATGTGTTGATGAAAACTTCCAAGCTGATTTTTACAAATACGATTCAATATTTTCAAGAGGTAGTCAGAGAAGGTTGATATCACAACCTTTAGGAAATAGTGTCTTGTCAATCTTGTAGTTCGCATTGTAATTTTTTTTACTAATTAACAAAACTTTCACTAATATCTGTGTAGGTTGGCAGAATAATTTCTTTTACATTCCATTGCACGCCAAACCAGGCAAAGGTGTTACTGAAAAGGAATTAAACAACCTCCTTGACGTTTATGATTCGTCTTCAAAAATGTTTAATACTCCCGTAAGTACAGAAGTGTTTGACTAGTTGAAAATGACAACCATATCTTTTATCGAATGAAGCGTTGAAACGCCGCAGCAACGTGGCAATTAAAAAAATTTGTGCTTGCTAAAATACAAGGAATATGAGTAATCGTTTTGTAGAAAGTCTTGGATGTGCATAAAACTGATAGTTTCATCCTTCTCATCTACATTTAAATTAAGTTTGCCAGTTAAGACGCCATGAGATTTTTGGTTTGGAATTTAAATGGCTGATACATGAACTACTTCGTCAGATTGTTGTCGTGACGAAAAGAAATTCATGACTATAGAAAACACTCATATACGGCACATTTTAATTAGTAGAACCACGCACTTGAAAAACCAGAATTCACATGCAAATCACCACTAGCGGCAAACAATAGAGAAGTATAGACATCAAAACATCTTAATATTGATTTGTTTTTGATCTCATACTTAGGCCGTGTTGTATGAGGCTATTTAGCATCACGGGTGAAAAATAAGGCGCACGTAAAATTGTCAGACCTTGAAAGTGAGCACGTAAAGATATTAAAAGATGTTGGGTGAGTATGTGCTGCACCGAATCGATGCGGATATGTTGCTTTGGTTGAAAGCATCAAGTGCGTTGACAGCATGGGAAACCTGATGCGGGAATAGGATACGAGACGGGTAACCTTCTGAGGCTGCCATTGTCCTTAGTGCTAAAACATGTATCAAAGTTACTTGAATCAGGATAGTGTTTGTAAATTTTTAGATCAAAAAAAAGTACCCAGGGTTGAAGTAATCGGCGGTTTTCCCATTCGCCATCGCAGATTTTTTACCTGGTGGGAAACAGGGTCTCTACTTGTGGATAACTTAAGAATGTGTCTGTAACAAGATTTTCCAGAGTGGTCCTCTGCGATTTTCTAATGGGACCCTATAAAACCCGAATCCAGTCCTTGTTGCCCTTTATTGTGACGACCGATTTGCACTGGTATTGATCGTATTTGTGCATTTCATGGTAGCAAACACCAAAATTATAGAGTTGGATAAGCAGGGGGGAAGTTGTGTGCAGCAACATTTTGCTGAAACAGGAGTTACAACGAAAAGGCCTTGTTGCAGGTGCTGTTGTGTAGAAGAGAATTGCATTGAGTCAGCTGCTTGCGCAGACAGCAATACAGCACACATGAAAAGAGAGATTGTGTGCTGCGCTATCACGTTTCTAAATGACACAAGGCGGAGGATAATTGGATGACATTTAAATTGTAGTTTAAAACTTCGTGAAAAAGAAAACAATACGGAAAAAAAAATTGTATTTCTGTTGCTGAAAAAACAGTTTTTATAATTTACATGTCCTCATTTACAACAGTTCTTTTTGTAAAAACGAGATCAGTATTTTTGAAAAGAGTGTTACTGTGAAATTCAATATTTTCACGAACACTTACTAATCGTATTTAGCAAAACAACAAATCTTTGAAAAATTGGTACAATATTAAATGATTTCCTCTGTTACTTTGCCTGAAAGCTCAGTATAAAATTTCGCAAGAGATATTTCAACAGATGATACGAAAAAAGTAATGTTCTATCAACAATGGGTGATACACGCCAAATGCTTTAATGCGTCAACGTTTCTTTCTCAGTTTTTATGTTTGCATTAAACGACGTGAACATGGTTTTGATATTTTGCCTATGCATACGGAAAGTGCAGTGCTAACTAACTGCTGTTATTTATTTATTCAGTTATTTCCGACACATGGTCCACAGGGTTGCGGAGAAATCCAAGGATACATAAATGCTAGACACAACACATCGCCGCTTAGGAATTAGGCGACACACAATAATTAAACTGAAGATGAACAGATAATGAAACAATGTACCGACAACTACTCCACTCAATTATTCTCATACAGAAGCATTACATAATGAGAGAAAAATGGAAATTAGTGAAAGGCATTAGACAGTTGAAGTGAGAAGATGATAAAGATAAATGAATATGAAAGCATACAAATTGTTTCTTACCAAGACATCAAACGTTCTGACGAGATAGGTAACTTGATGTGGGCGAACACGTACATTCCTTGGCATGCACTGTACTGCAAAATTGCATTGGCATTATTTTGCGCAACTGAGAGGCAACTAATGCCGGACAGCGTGCACTACATCACAGCTGCCAGTCATAGCTTGCTTCGCATGCAATAGGCACGAAACAAGGTGTTTTTATTTTAGTATATAACTGGAAAGGTGACTTGAGTTTGTTTGTCGCACTAATAAGTGTTGCGATTTGCCTCTGTCATTGTCATCTTTTAGTGAGGCATGAAGTAATTGAAGTAATATGAAGTTGTGTGAGTTGTCCAACGGACTTAATATCTACCCCACTCAGGTAAACAACCCATGTTGTGCAATGTAGTTTTAGGGAAAATTCTACGCCAACTTTTCTTTTATAATTAAGGTCAATTTCATGTTCAGTAGCTTTGTTTCAACTTGCTACAAAGATCGATTAAAGATGTGTCAATTGTTTTAATATATCACTCAACAAATTTTTGGTCATCCACGTGACAAACTTTTGAAACCGCTGTGAAATCAAACAGTCTGTCACAATGAAAGCTTGGTTGAATTATTTCAAGGTTTCCCTGACAGGTTCACTAATGGGCACACTCTTGTTTTGTTACCGAACAGGACGGCGTCATTGCTGGCGACCTCAACGCTGATCAACCTTACATGACCCCTTGCAGCAGAAAAAAGTTACTGTTGAAAACCGATAACAGGTTTCGGTGGATAACCACTGACGGCGATTACACAAACGTGTTGGGCATGGACAAGGCCTACGACCGGTAGGTGAAAGAGGATCTTAGAGGGGTTTGTATTATACTGTATGTACAACAAATAAACGCTTTTCGCAGTTTGTTCTAGGAAAGCATTCTGCCAATCGGCTAGTTTTCGCTTGTTGCAAATATCGAAAATAAATTTGATGTTAAGAAAGAAGCTAAAAACGGGGCAAATCAGGTATCAAGAAACTTATAAGAAGAGCTAATTGTTCTGATCAGTGTTTATTGCCAAGTTCTGACAAAGACTATACTCAGTCGTTTTGAAAACTGTCTGAAATTGCTACACTTACAACCTAAAAACCAAAATCTGTTACATTCATCAATGCATATTTCTTGTTCCTGATACATAGTTCAGTCTTCATATGGTTCTAATTTTTCAAGATTCATGCCGTTTCTTCGCATATGTCAGCAAACCTTTCTTCAAAGTAATCAAGAAGTACTTTCAAATTAAAAACTGGACAAGCGTCGTGTAAGCGTTTGAAAGCATGGCATCACCGTGGGTCAGGGGCGGGCAATTAATTTTGTTCTGGGGCCACATTTGGAAGGCTGCGTTTAGCGGGGGCCGTACGTTGTAATGGAAATAGAAGCAAGTCTCTGACAAGTTAGCCTCAGCAGTAAGTTGGAGGAAATCCTAGATTTGAAGATTTTTTCTGAATGCTTCCGCGGGCTACTGAAAACGCTGCGGCGCGCCGCATGTGGCCTGCGGGCCGCTAATTGCACATCCCTGTCCTAGTTGCATAATTTAGTGTGTCGTTTCTAGGAACACATGGAACAAGTGCGTGTTAAAAATTTCTAGCTGCCAAGTAAAATTTCATAGTACGAACCAGGCGTTTTAACATTTTCTGCCATACAAGCGTTTCACGTTGAAAATTTTGAAGTTAAACCACACCAAAGTTTTGGATTTGCAAAAGTAAGAAATCTTATATCCTCAAACTTCATCCTGGTAGTGAAAAATTGGCTATTCCAATTTATGCTTTTTTATTTACTCCCATTGGACAGGTTGTATTAGCGTATTGCATTTCTTCAGTTTTCGCAGCTTAGTTTCGCAAATCCGATCGATCAGTTTGCAACACTAACCGCGAAAGTGCGCATACTAAAAATTTAATTATGTTCCTGTCAAGTGCCATGGTGTACAAGCTTTATGCATTTACAGATTTGTCACTTTTCCAATGAACTTGTGTGAAGCAACTTGTTGCTTTTTACCGGAAATATTTCTAATATTTTTCGATTTTGAACCAAAAAAGTGTTGTGCCGTTGTTTTTGTTCTTCATGTAGTGTTTTTTCCTGTTTCAACATAATCATGTAAAAAGAGCACTGAAGTTTGCAGCAAAGAGTAAAGTCTAAAAATTATCAAGCAGTTACAGCTTATTTATATCAAGTACTATGGTTTTTATGCGGTGCTAACAATGAACCTTTTGTTTTGATGAAGAATTATTGTAGCCGGAAATCAAATGAGACGCAACTCACACGTGCCACCTGGTGGGGTTGTATTTAGATTTGATGGTATACTTAATAGATATCCAAAACTACAGGTGAGAAAGTTCATTTTAAGATTTCCGTAATTAAGCAAAATTTTTGTCAAGTTCAAAATAAATTGTTTTTGCTTGTCTCTATTATCAGCCTTAATCACAGGGAGGAAAACTACCCTGGAAAAATTGACTTTAGCCGGCATAATTAGAAGACATTAAACATTCAATGATGTAAATATAAAATATCTCCAGTACTGTTGCAACAAAAGCTTTAAAGTGGATTACTTTCGAAAACGAAACGTCATTTTTGAAATCCAGTCGAAACATGGCTTTATTTTGCCGCAATGATTTACGTTTTGAACGACTGGCTTACCCTTTGACGTCAGTATCTGGGATCGTAAAACTGTTGTTACAAGCTTATACCAATTTTTGACAAAGTGTTCATAAGGAATTGCTAAAATTTGCAATGTCGACTCAGAGCCACACCCTTGAGACAAATTTGCTATTGTAGATGTTTGTCAAAAACGTTTTGTCTTAGTCTATCGTTTTTTTCGTGTATGTCGTCTTCACGTTCGTATGAGCGTTTGGTGTAAATGCATTGTGTCAGTGTCCCTTGTCATCAAATGATATGTAAAAACAGTCAATGATTCTCTCAAAAACCACGATGTTTTGCCAAATCTACAACATCTGATGTTTCATGCATAAAGAATTAATGTATACGTAGAATCAATAACGTTACTTGTAGAATTAAACTGGGTAAGGTGTGTGTTTTTGTGCTGGCGTCCTTCGGAAATTGTTCTGAAATTATTTTGTTCAGTCTCTTTGCATTGTAACACAGCTTGATCATTGAAGTTGTTTTCCAGGCAAAAGACATCAGTGACCATTTTCCAGTGCAATTTGATCTCTGTTGAGGGGAAATTCCTGGACAAATATTCCAGCTTGCACAATTCACGTTTTTTTTATAACTGGTTGATTTGCTCAATTTGTGTAAATTTCAAAGAAGCGCATGTGCCGACCTGAACTGTGGCGATTATAAGGAAATATAAACAGTCGAAAAAACGAAGCAAGGGATGCATCCCACGGTTGTGAGACTGCAAGCGATTTTAATGCACTTTTTGTAAGGATATCGAGAGCTGCGAAAAAGATGGAAGTTTATTGATAAGAGCAATGAGTTCAAATTTAGTCCCTATTCAACAAAAGGGTTTCGTTTTGTAGAAATGTTCCTGCCTGCAGATAACAATTAAAAGCTCTAGGTTTGCAAAAACTTTCTAGGAATTAGCCGACTGGAATCGGATTTCATCTTTTTGCGATCGTTTGAAACTTTCACGTATCTGAATTCATGTAACTTCTCTCTACGTGTGAGATAAGCAAGGAATCTATTGGCAAATGTTTAACAGGACAGCGATTTCACGTAATACTACGCACCGCCAGTCCTGAAATCTGCAAATAACCTAATAGTTGAAACGTTGAAAGGCTGAAACATATGCAGAGAAAGCAAACAAACTCAAGATTAAAGTGAATAAATCACGACAAAAGCTGAGAAAGTTCAAAAAACTGGAAAATAAGTTTTTCTCAAATAATTGCGTTCACTGCAACTGCAAATCTAAGTGAGGCTGTAGGTTTAGGCTACATTTTCCCCACCTGCTAACTTTGAACACATAGAAAATAGTTAAATCTGAAGGCAATGATTACATACAAAATGCCTACCAAAATTGGGCAAAAACTTACAAATTGCACGCACCTTGTGTAACCTTCTGTTACGTAAACTCCTCAGTGATAATAAAAAATGCACAACCACTCGCCTACTCTCATTCGTACTCGTTTAATCCCATATTGATCATAAACCATCAATGACGCAAATCATTCACTTCAGCGAAACGGAATCACAACACCAGTGACTTTATCTTACATGCAGGACTTGTGCCTTTTCCACAGGAAAACGGGAACAGTAAATCGGCCTTGTGCCTTTACAGCGTAAATACAATAAAACGGCCTTTCGCCTTTACACAGCAAAAAAGAAGTCAAATCGGCCTTGTGCCTTTTTTGAGACGGTGGTTTGTTGTTGGCACTATTTACTGCAATGGTCTTGCAGCGCCGCGATTGAGTTTGTACAATTTCTGGTTTCATTTCACTCGGTTTGTTTTTGTGTTCTGGGTGTGTTCCCTGCAGCTCTTCAGCACCCCGTGCGCCTAGCAAGAAAGTCTACAGTACATACCAATTTACAAGGTCTTGACAAAAACCGGCCGAGAGTCGATCTCTCGACCTACCCACACACACACATACACTCACACACACAGATGCACTTACCACTAGACCACGGGCTGGTCGCCTTGTACCTTTACAACGAATCAGCTTTGTGCCTTCTTTACCAAAGTGACTGAACAACTTTTAATCATGAGTCGCAAGGCACGCTTGTTTACACTACACCAATCGGCGATGAAGCCTAGAGCAATCACAAACTCTCGAGGTGTCCTTGCTTTGAGGAAGACTAAAAAGCAAATCAATAGTATGTCAGGGCCTTGCAACAACTGTGTATTTTGTGGTTACCATGGCAAACGCAACAAGTCCATCGTGCCATGCGTTCCACAAACTATCAATCTTTCCTGGTAAACCAAACCTTAACATGCACAAACTATGCTATTTATGTAGCCACTTGTGTGATACGCTATGAAAAATATGTCGGCCAAATCATGATCAAATTTTCCACGAGATGTTCATCGCACCGCAGTAAGTGGAACAAACCAGACTGTAAAAATACCAAAGATCGAAGGCATTGTCAAACCACATATACATAAAACTTGCAATGTTACTTTTGCCGAACAACCCAGTTTTCACTCTCTGGATAAGTGTGAAGATAAATGGTATCACAAACGTGATGAAAAAATTACTATTCAAAACGCAATCCTTCCCAGGGTGAAAAATTTTTGCTGTCTCTTGCGATGTTCGTTAATGTGTTACGAACTTTTTCACCACCACTGTACAGGGAATGTTGTGACCATCCGTCACAGCGTTTTGAAACACGCACGTTAGAGTTCGGTTGCCATAGCTACGAATACAGTCTTGCCCATGTATTCTGCCGACGCTCTGAATCATACCGCGTGTTGTTTCAAGCTTGAAAGGGTCTGCCTTGCTCAGTGATTATTGGCGTCATATGGATTCGAAGTTCCACTGAACGCAATTATTTGAGAAAGACGTATTTTCCAGCTGTTTTGTTCTTGGGTTTGCTTTGCTTTCTCAGCTCTTGTTTCAGCCTTTCAACGTTTCACCTCATGTTACGTCAAATCAAGTCATGTTTGGGCTGCAACTTGGCAGCAAACAACGCATTTCAAATGACAAAGCTTGAACAAACAGCACAGGCTAGAAGAAAGACGGTCAAAAGCCCAACCTTTAATTAATGACCATCAAATTTCAATAGTACAGGGGAGGCACAAAACATTAGTTCAAAACAAAAACAAAACAAGGCAAAAATTTTGCTCAGTTTAAGGTAATCGATTAAAAAACATCTTACAAATCACATATATATCTCACCAAACAGTCAATAACTAGCAAGCGAACGCGATTTCACTTGGTGCAAAAACATATATAATAGTAACGCAATAATCTGATCAGAAATGCAACCCCACGGAACAGGTTCCACATACTGCAACACTTTTTTACCATACTCAGTTCTAACACGCTTATGAAGAAAACTTTCTGAATCCTGTTGCCTTGTGCCATGATCACGCATGTTGCACAGTTTTGAAAAAAATTATCAAAAAAGAGGGCAATTTTATAGACTCCTCCGCAATCAATGATGCAGTATTGCAAATGTGAATGAAAGAAACTAAAATGGATTAAATGGAATATTTTCATGTCAGCAAAATGTCTAAGTTTACACACTAGGCCGCAGGCTTGAGAAAGTTTCCCACAGATGCTGCTGATTTGCAATTTGCATTAAAGTTCTTTTATCAATCATACAATAACTTCAACATACTTAATACTGTCAGTTTGCTGTACTTTCACACCTTTCATGCATGTTTCAAATTTACCGTTTGAGGAAAGTGTTGCAGTTATCATATAAAAACATGTTGCAGTTAATATCACATTCACCTGCGAGCATTGGTAGCAGATTCAAGGACAGACGATGCGTGTAGTGTTGCGTAAAATCGATGTCCTATTAAAAGTCGGTCGATACGTGGTTATCTTACATGTGGGTGGAGAGGAGTAACTTGAATACGCACAAAAAAGAAATCTTTGAAACTAAATGTGTCTCATCAACAACAAAACCTGGAATCTAATTTCCCATGCAGCTTGTTGACTTGTAAAGTATTGCAAGTAAATATTGAGTGATCGTGATATTGCTGGAATATGAGAAGGAACCTACGGTGCACTCAATTCCTACTGTGGGGAAAGACCAATGAAAGTGATAATTGTTACTCAAACACCACCGAAACACCATGCTGCATCACAGAAATCTGTCACATCCAAGGAAGAGTGTGAACTAATAAGTTTAATAAATGTCCGACAACCTTCACCACAAAACAATACGCTTAATCTGCAGATTACAAACCAAGACAGATGTAGCTGTTAACGCGCTGATCGGTGTCATAAAAACTAAAACCTGTTACTAAACAAGCAGATGACGTTACAGGCAAACACGTAGTAGGATTAGAGCAGCTGCTAACGCAACTGTGCAGCAACACATCGAACATTAGAAAACTATCGGCCAAACGCAGTGCCAACATTTCTTTTTAGGTTCAAACGCCATCCACCGCGATTTTTTGCGTGTAGCCTTCAATTCACTACATCGGGTTCTCCGAACTACGACCCGCCTTCAAAGACATTTCATCTGACCCGCAAAGGCGTTTTGCCAATAACGAAAAAATAATGCATTTTAGAAAAATTTGTGATTTGGTAGAATGCAACATATCCCACAAAACAATCACATTATGTGAGATGCTCGGCCCTCGAACTGTTGTGTAGCGGCTTATGTGGCCCTCTGAAAAAAATTTGGATACCCCTGCAAAGTCTCTAATGCAGATAGAAGTAACAAAAGAATGTTAACGGAGCAACGCCTTTGAGATGTTTTCAGGAGTGTCTTGGAGCATTCTTCACAATCTGTTCTCTTGCACTATTAGTAGCTTTGCCCTCGGGGATCTGCAGCACAAATGAACTCTGTGCTTTGCAGCCTTACATTCCCCATTACATTTTGTAAATCAGCCTACCTGCAAATCAACACAGCAAAATGCAGCGGTGCTGAACATAAACGTGTTAGCACCATCTGTACGTGTTTTCATTGCTGCCGCCACATTTCCATGTTGTTGTGCTTTCATCTATCAGTGTGTACTTTGTTACCTCCATGCGCGTGGAAGTTCTAATTTGTGTATGGGTGTGAAGATGTTAAGCAATAACATTTCTTCTCATAGAGGGATGACAAGAAGATTTTCAGATTTTTCATGTGAGGTCTATCCATTTTTTTCAAAAACTGCATTGGAATTAAATTAGGCGTAGGTTTTGACGCATGTTTTGCCATCAGCAAATACCAAAGGTGCAAAAACCTAACAAATTGTTTCAAAACAAGTGATGTGTGTTTTTCTTATGCCATAACGCTTTTCATACGATTTTGTTTGAAATCCTCAAGACGGGGTTTCTCTGTGGGCCAGAGAAAAGTGTTTCACGCGCCACGGGCTGTTATGTTTGAAAATGGATTTGTTTTGCAAGTTGAATCTTTTAATCGAAAACTTAGGTATTCCTTCAGCTAAAAACGTCAAAATACACGCGCTTTCACCATTATGAGTTCGAAAGTATTGGGATATGGAAAGTTCCACGCGGCAGAAACGCAAAAAGTTTTTAATAGGGGAGCTGTACGTTTGTGCAAGGGGGCTTGAAATTTGAAAATTTGATAAAAATCCACTGATTTACAGCCTTTTATATTTCAATTTGGGAGGTTGGAGCTTTGTTTGGGGGATGAACCCACCAAATTCCCCTGTGGCAACGGAACTGC
>JGI24022J15233_10001904_pt1 | contig 18599 bp, 10 predicted proteins | sample Ectturendosymbi2_FD_15233 | JGI IMG/M metagenome (IMG submission 15233) | reverse complement strand
GATGACCCTTGGTCCTTCGCAGCCTCCAACTCCCTCATGCATTCTATACATCGATGTACTTGGAAGTCATTGCAGTTCTTCATTATAATAATCGTGATAGCGTCATTCATGCATGTGTCTTAAAAGCTTGTATTTCATCAAAGTACAATAAATGCATTAGCGCCATCAAGCGTATACTCTATACGACCATAATGTAGATATCCTTGTCTTCTTTCGTGTATTTGTTTTTTTCTCTTTACTGCGATGCATGTTAAAAGTCTAGTGTTTTGCGTGTGGGGGTGAAGATGTTACACAATACAATTCAATTATAATTGTTTTTATGCGAATACACTTTATACAGTGCAAGGATTTAATGTGACAAATATAACCTCACACAAATTTCAACAAATTTAATTTATGAAGATTTTTTCTGAATGCTTTGACAGACCACTGAAAACACATGTGGCTTGCGGTCTGCTAATTGCTCATCCTTGGCCTAGTTAGTCCCAAAAAAAGGTGTAGTTAATATGTTGGGGTCAGGTTTACTAAACTTTCAGCTGTAAGGATTGCCAAGGTGGAAATGTTTTTTTGGTGGTAAAGTTTTGAAAGTTTTTTCCACCACCATTTTTCCACCTGCTTATTACTTCTACTTATATTGACTGATTGCTTTGTATAGCTATTCTTTGAAGAGGCCATTTAATCAATACCTAAAGCCCTGTTAAGACATTACCATCAGGGCCAGGCAGAACTAACAATCGGTAAAGGGTATATATATATTCCAGTTTCTCAAACTGCAAGAACTTCCAAAGTGCAGCCCCATCACTGTTTGCAGTTTTACTTGTGTTCCAGCTCCCAAAAAATTTCAATTTGTTGTATGTGCCTCTAACATGAAGCAGGATTGACCACTCCTGTTGTATACCCAAGTAGTAAGCATGGCACAAGCCTGCACAAGTGAAATGCTTATGCAGGCTAAAACAAAACATATTAGTGTTGTTTCTTAAGTGAAAATATACTGCTGTTGCAAACTTAAAAATATCTTTTGCCTTATTAGTTCTAGCACACAAAAATCCTGCCAAAGCATTATTAACATTGTAATTATGTATTCCTGCTGAGTGGTACAATGATAAAGCATGCACTATTGCTGGTTGATGTAATGCCTCATGAAACTACACTGAATGATTGAAAAATACTCTTTGAAAAATACAGTAGCCTTTCCAGTTTTGTGTTCAGCAATAATGGATGGTTCAAGGCAAAGCTTTATCTGCAGTGTTGCTCCCGTTACAAGGATGCAAACCACAACAGGTGCATCCTCAAAAGCAAGGAGAGGTCTTATTTGTGTGCTTGATACATATCAAATAGACAAATGCCCAATTACATATTTGTGTATGATCATGTAGTTTTCCATTGTTTGCAGATGTGTACTGTTCATGCCTAGTTCAGTTGAATTGCAATGTGTGTTGTGTGCACTAAGAAAAATGAAAGACTGCCCATTGAGTCACCATATAAACCCATAACATATTCAAACTACTTTGGAAAATTCCACAAAAAAATATAGCTTTGTTTCAGGGCAGTGTTTCTAAATGGCCAGATTGGCCATCTTTCAGGTTATTTGGCTGTGCAATTTTTGGGTTGGCCTTTTGGCTTTTTTGGCTGTTTTCATGGTCATTTTGATCAAAATTTTTTTCCATTGAATGTTTTAGAAAATAAAACGCAGTGCGTTTCATGTTACCACTATATGTCTTCAAAAAACTTATACCAAGTGCTACTTATGGTAGCCAGATAACCTCTTTAAATGAAGTGTTTCTTGAATTCCGAATGATTTTGCAACGTGGCTGTAGTTTTTGATTGTGAGATTTTGTAGTATAACAAAACTAGTTTCTACCTTTCTGTGAATTTTTTCTTGTTGCCTATGCATTCAAGTGTTATTTAGCATTATGTCATATGTCCACCAACTGTGATTTTTTCTGAAGTGGTCATTCCATTGGAAATCTGTGTTTTGTTACTGTAGTCAGTATCGGCGCAAAATAACCTTGTATTTGAATGGATTTTGACATGTTACTGCAAACTGCAAGTTCTGTTATTGAAGTGTTCAAATTTTGGGTGATGATGCTAAAGTTTGCAACTGTTGATTGTTCAGGTATTCTTATTCAGGTCTTTTTAAAAATAAAACAACTTCAGCATTTTTCTATCATAAATCAACCTATGCTGAAAATTTTTTTGACTTAATTACTCTTTGCAAAGGCACTGAGTGCACAAGATGTATTTTAAGTGAATTTGAGTTAGGAGGCAAATTGTTTAATAAATAGGCTTTGTCAAGTGAAGAGTTTAAATCTTAGCAATTTTCTTGGCTGTTTTTAGCCTTTTTTCTGAAGGTTTGGCTGTTTTTGACAAAAAATTGCTTGGGAACTGAACTTTAATTACCCTTTGGAAACATTAAAAATTTCACATTTTATATTTTGTGGTGATTTGGTTTCATAATAACTTTTATAAGAAAATTTTTTTCTTTCAAAATTTTGTTACACACAACCTTATCAAAACCTTGAATAATGCCTGTAAAGCTGATATTATTTTGACCTGTCATTCGCTGTAGTGAAGAAGCAATGAGTGATGAGTAATGTGCTTTTGATTTAATTATGTTATTTGGTAATTTTTTTGAAAGTTTACTGGTAATCCAACAAGCAAACATATACTTTGAGCGATAATGATTTTGCATACTGCAAAGTGCATGAAATTGAATTCAAGTGACACATTGATTTTATGAAGTTCACCTCTGGCAACTCAAAGCAAACAAGATGTCTAATATGCATGGTATTTGCGCTTTGTTAAGAGTTGCTGAGTTAGATTTTGTGTACTTGCCCTATGGTTGCTTGGCCTGGTTGAGTGAGCTAAACAGTTAGATTTTGTGTAGTTGAGTTAGATTTTGTGTACTTACCCTATGGTTGCATGGCCTGGTTGAGTGAGCTAAACAAAATATATTACATTTTACAACTTTTGTAAGAGCTGAGTCATCACACGGTACAATGGTTTATTTAGGATGATAAAATATCAAGCAACATTTTAGTGCAAAATATCTATTTTTTAGTTTGCAAGTACTGGTGTCTGAATAACTTCTAATTAACATGTGCTAACAATGACAGTGTCAGTCATATTCACAGAAAAATATCAGGTTGTTGTAAATTCAATTGAGTTTAGTAAAAACTTCAAGTTTCAATGTTTCTGTTAGAAAAGAAATAGTTTCAGGTAAACTAATTTGTCAGTGACCTCACTAAGTCATGCAAATGTAATAAGCTTTTAGTAATGAGCAAACGCTGGTGGAGATGTTCATGCTAGTATACAATCTCATCTGGCTTCTCTAAGACTGGTTCCCAAACTGTAGACCCTATACAGCTCAACCCCAAAAATCGTAGTTAACATTTCACTTTAGCTACTGAATGACAACTGACCGAATATACAAATGAATGCTTCAATGCAATTTTTTATTAATACCTGTCTCAGAAGTTGAAAGCAAAGTTTAACATTTGAGAACACAGTAGTTTCATCACAGGCAGTAGCCACTATTACTGATCCTACTGGTGTTATTTTAACTTTAAGGATGTAAGAATTGAAGGCCATTTCCTGAAGTCAGCTGAGCGAAGTAACACTTACAGAAAACAAGGATTTGGAAGACAATATCTACAGTGGTAACCAGGACAGAGTTTCTTTTTGGTGGGTTTACACTTTCTCCATCCAGCTCAGTTCCTTGTGGAACTGGTGCAGCACAATGAAAGACTAGTTGCAACCCAGCAGCCCCTGTGCAACTGTGTGGATCCTTTGTTATCCCATTTCACATGGCCTTATTTCATTCACTATGATATGTTTTATTGTCAGTTTTTCTAATGTAACCTGACATGTTAATCATTCTTTTTTTTGGGTGTCCTAGCAGACTGTTTATTTTGGAAATATAAATACATAATCTCTTCACCAATAAACTACTACTACTTTGCTTTAGGCCAGGGTCTCCAAACTACAGCACACAAAACCATTTCATCTGGCCTTCAATGACATTTTGTCAATGAAAATACATTTCTGAAAAATGTATTGATTTGGTACAATGTAACATATCCCAAAACAATCTTATTATGTAAGATGTCTGGCCCTCTGATTGTCACGTAACAGCTTATGTGGCCCTTTGACACAAAAGTTGGGAGACCCCTGCTTTAGGCAAAGTACTTTACATACTAATACTTTGCGTAAGCCAAAATGAAAGTGAGGCAAGTGGCAGTCATTGATACTGTTTCTAGCAGGCTGAGCATTGGTCCATGGGATCAGCATGCTTGTGTCAAATCAGACTCTTAAAGCAGGCCTAAATGCTGGCAGCATTCTGTCTGGCCACTGCTAAAAGCAAGTTCTTGTGCAAACACTGTTGTTCTCTGGGGTCAGCAGTCATGTCAACCGGTTATTTTGCAAGATCGTTGAAAATAGGGTCAGTGGTCTTCCCATAGGCAGTGGTCAATTGCACATGATTGAGATATGTAGGCAGTTAATAAGGCTGTGTTTTACAGTCTTACTGTTTGCTGCAAGGCCCACCTGAGGTGTGCTGTTCAGGTAGTAGCATGAGCATATGATGTCTACAACTGTCATGTTCTACACCAGGCTGTGGCCTCAATCATGGTTTCAGGTACAACATGTAAAGTATTTTACTGTCTTCCATCAATCTCACAGGTTGTAGGATGGGTGTGATATTGATGCAGGTTAATAATATTTTGATAAGAGGTAGTTGCTGAAGGTCTGGAGAAGCGGTTTGCATTTCTGGAGAAAAAGAGACCATGGAGGCCCAGTTCATGAACTTTTAACTTGCCACATAGATATTTTGCACATTGATAAATTGTGGCACCAATCTGCTAGCACTGGCAATTAAGCAGATTGCTTCGGCAACAACATCACACCAAGAAGTGTTCACTATTCTTAGAGATCAGACACATGAGAAAATCTGATGTCAGCTTGACATGAACTATATGGATCAGCCACAACTGCAGCTTACAGCAGTGTGACTTTAGCCCAGTGTTTCTTAACCTTTATAAACCTGCCAAACACCTACATTATTTTCCAAGCTTGTTTCAAACCCTAGATAACAGAAAAAATAGCAACAAGAAAAGAAAAATTGGTTGGTGAATGAAACATCATCAACCAACAGCTTAAACTTGACAAAACATGTTTTCTCAATGTTTTTTTTCTGTTTTTGTTTCACAAGGAAGCCTGTTCCGTTTCATATTTTAGTATCCACCAGTACAGAAAACGAATGCTCACATAGATATGCTGTTATGAAGGATGAGAGAACAATGAGGGTAAAATTAGAGACTGAGATTCCCTTCCATTTGATGGTACGAAAACTTATGAAGATATGTTGTGCTAAACGTATTCTTTAGAATCTCACTTGCCCAAAGCTCAATGGTGTTTTCTGTGTGTTTTGTTTATCTGTAGTTGCAACATAAAAAACAAATGGCTGCCTTATCCATGCTGGATACTGCTGTCAGTCAGGGAAGTAGTACTCCAAATCCTGTAAAAGCTTTTAGGTGATTAAGGCCATCAGAGATGTTAGGCAATTAATCCAAGGTCAAAAGAAACTTGACCCCTTAAAATGTTTTAAATGCCAGTGGTTGTGATCTTGCAGAAACTAGGATAGTTCTGCACCAGTTTTTTTCAAGGTTTGACCTTGATGGCTGTTAAGACATTTTGAGAGATCGCAACAATTTAATCTAAATACCAAGGTAGTTGTAAAGTGAGGTTTTTGTGTATTTTAGCATGGGTTACGCATTAATGTTCTACTGTAATTTGAGAGACTGTTTTGGTTCCTCAAAGCAGCTTAAAAAACACTGGTTCTGCACACAACAGAAACAACTTCCCATCTTTCCTGAGATAGCCAGTGCATTTTAGAAGCTGGTGGAGAAGGACTTAAAACTGTGATTCAGTTTTTTTCATACAGCTGCATAAAACTGTTGACCGAGTGTGCCCTCACATGTGATCAACAGTTTGCACAACAATTTTGATAGCTTGAGCAAGTACTGGTGACAGCATTTTTGACATGAGTGTGTGTCTGTGGGACATGCAATGTGTGAAAGTGATGTGTGAAGCATCACTCTTAATCAAATTATTTCAGATAAGTAAACTGCAGTATGTTGAGAGTTATGCCTTGCTAACAGCCAAAACAATAGAAAAATTGTACGATATTAAATACTAATGATGTCCTCCTTACACTTCACAATGCCTGCTGTATCTAGATAATTTCGATTGTTTTTCCTTGCTATAAGCTGTTGAAGGAAATAACTTTGGAATTGTTGCATCACAGAAATGAAGTGATTTGATAATACTGTAAAGTGTCATGATTAGCTTGCTGTGATTGTAATTGTGCTTTTAGTCATGCTTCAGTCAAGATATCCTATGATGCATTTTTACTGTCTTATGGCAAGGGCAGCTATGTCATACTAAGTTATCCATGAAACTGAAGACTGTTCTATTTTGACAAATAGTTATAAGTACAATATAGCAAAAAAGCGTTTGATGAATTTTTGTAATGCAGAGGACCTCGGTCAAACCCTTGAATTGGCTGCATTGAAACCCGGTGGTTTGATCAAGCCCAGTACAAGAACTACTGCTTTAGAGTAATACTTTTAAGTCAGTTTAGTTTATTTGGTGTCATTAATGATATTGCTAGTTTGCTGAGTTGTTGCTATTTTACTAAGTTGCTACTATTTATCTAATTATCTATATAATCGAAGGTGAGGAGCCTAAAAAGATTATTTTTTCGAAAATAATTAATCAGTTCATTCAACCATCTTGACATGGTACTACTGATAGAAGAAAAAGTATTCCAGTCAAGGTAGAGTCGAATAACGATACAACAGTTATTTTTCTTAACGTCCAGTGTTTCTTACTTAAATGATTGGTTGTTGTGTTAGTATTTCTTGTATAATTTTGCATCTGTAAGCTTTGGTTTGTACATTGTAAATTGTTGAGCAAAGTAAAGAAGAAAGTTGCAACTTGCATGTACTGGTATTTATTGACAAGTGTCAAACATTGAACTTTTAGAATGTTCATATATGAAACCTGGGTTTCCATTATTCAACACCTGTCTGGTTTGTTTTCACTTTGTATGTGGGGTAATGTCAGGTCAAAGATTTTTTTGTTATTGCCTAATGAAAGGTTAATATTTTGAGTGAACAAGTTGATATTCCCCTGGCCAAGTAGGAAAGTGGGTTAGACACATGCAACTAAAGTTGGCAAGCTGAGTTAAATTCTCGATCGAGTCATACTGAAGACTTGAAAAACGGTACTTGCGGCCTGTCCAGCCACATTCTCGGCATGAATGCGTGGACGCAAAGGCCAAGTTTTACCCGCGATGCTACCACTGACTTGCAGCATTCACTGCAAAATTAACTGTCTGGCCCCAGGCGCAGAGTAAGCCGAGATGGATGGTGTAGACTACTTGCGACACTCCAAAAGTAGTACGAGGTGAGTATAATGAAACTAAAGTTGTTATTAGTGTTCACAATCGGTTGAAGGAAACGTGGTTTTCCATGTAAGTTTCGTCGTTGGGTGTCACTTGTGCGTGCAATACTTGGATTTGTGTTATTTTTTCCACTTAGGGCAACTTTTTCATGCACCATTTGTGGCAGTAAACTACCTGCGTTTCGCAAATTAAGATTCTGTACTGATACAAAGAAGTCTTGCTAAGGAAATGTCTTTTAGGTGTTAATATGTGTATATCAGTTTTAGTGAAAGGTTATATTTGAGGTGAAACCAATTTTTGAGCGATCCACAAATTATTGAGAACGGAGTATTTTGCAGTTTTTACGTGACGCAGCTTGTGTTTTAATTTATTCATCTTAGTCTTGATGGAGTTTGCTTGATTTCTCCGCGTTTGTTTTAGGCCTTCACCTCATCACACGCAAACATTGTTGCAGATTTCAGGATTGAGAATGCGTGGAGTTACGTGAAATCGATCTACTCTTAAAAATTTTTGCTGGTTGATTCGATTGCGTCACCTTTGTAGAGGCTGGTTGCAATGCAATGTAATTGAATATTTGGAAAGGTGACAGTTCAAAAGTCTAATATAGTGAAGTAGTGTAATGTTAGAGTACAGTGAAAACTGACTTAATTTCTTAGGACGTATTTTCTCGTTTTCAGGAATGTTCATGTAGAATGCTTTGTATCCACACAATCCTTCAATTTTCAAAAAGCTTTTAACAGTTGCTTAGAACGTCTGTTTGTCGCATGTCATAATTGGTTGATATCTATTGTTACTACGATTCCCATGCTTCAGCCACACCCAGGTATACTTTATTCCGAACACTTCGTTGCGTCTGGTGATGCCACCAACCAAATCTTGAAAAGCATGTGCTGACATTTTTGACCAACTAACTTTCGTAAAGAAAAAATCCACAGCATGTGCACACCTCTATGGCATATGAAATGCTTGGAATTTTTTTTAAGCATAAAATCACAGCCAATCATCCTGTTGCGCCCTAGATACACTAAAAGCAATGGCGTAGCGTACAGCCATCTCCTAAGTAAGTTTATTGTTGCCTTGTCACCTGCCTGATTCACGGGTTATCCTTCGATCTTTTCCGTTTGAGTGATGTATTGATTTTAGCACCCGGGCCATACACACTTTTATTGATTGGTGCTCGCCACCGATCAGAAGACTGTCCACCAGCCAGACGTTTGTCTCACGGCGGTGTAGCGCTTGATGTCTTGACAACCGCATGCAGTCAGCAGTCAGTGAGTGATGTATTAACGCGGTGCAGTCTTCTTCTGTCGTATACACACAGCTGACAGGTGGTAGGACTATGCGGTTAAGTCTAAAAGGAAGAATTGAGAAGATATTCAATCAGGTCTTCGTTGGTGGTGTTGGTGATACTGCATGTAGGGGCCATGACAGTACAGTGATAGAGGATGTGACTGGCGGATTGGATGTCGCCACACACGCAGTTTTTATTATCAGCCAATCCCATTCTGTAGAGGTTTGCGTTAAATGTATCGGGGAAGTCGTTAAGTGTAAACATTGCAAAGGTGGGGGCTAGTACAGACCCTTGGGCGACTCCGTTTTTGAAGTTGTGCGGACGACTACTTTGTCCGTAATTGGTATGTAGTATGAAGGATCTACAATACAGAAGATTCATGATCAGATTTGTCATTTTATTGCAGTGCAGTAGCTTTGACAGTTTCAAATTAAGTCCTTTGTGCCAGACAGTGTCATACGCCGCTTTCAGGTCGAGAAATACTGAGGCAACTACTTGTAGAGGTCGGTCGTGGGATGCCTGCTCGGTGTTTTGAGTCAAGCGGCAAATTTGGTCTGCAGTTGATCTGTTTTTACGAAAACCTGCCTGTTAGGTTGGAAGTATTGGGTCGATGATGGGGTTAGTTCTGTTAAGGATAAGCCTTTAACAGAATTAACCCCATCATCGACCCGCGGAGCAGTCTAATTTTCTAATACGTCGTAGGCAAACTCCCGCTATAGGCATTGTAACACAAATCATGGTCTAACTCAGGGCTAGCCAACCTTTTACATGCCATACAGAAATTTTTTCAAACGCGAATACGGATGCGACATACCATCGGCTATTTCTTGTCACGATGTGATTTCACATCATTAGTGATTTACCAGGCAATATTGCCAAATACAAATGGAATATCTCGTAAAGCAGACATAAACTTTACACTTACTTACGTTGTAATGAGACTTCTGAGTTTGTTTTCATTTCACCAGTTTATTGATGTTTAAATTTGAATCAGTCGGGCGCAACCTCGTTTTGCTTTTATTCAATTTCATGGAGGAAAATGCTTATTCGCATGTGTACATCGTTCAAAAACGACATAGAAGTTTGAGAGAATTTTCTCAGTTCTGGGAAATTTTCACAGGGTAAGGATAGCCAGAAACGGAAATTTCAGAAGTACGGGGACTAAAATCTCATCAAATTTCGTTTTCAATATTGAATTTGTTTTCTGGTCAGTGAATTCCATTTATGTGTTAGTGTTTTAATTGTGTTTTGTTCACTAAGAGTGGATGAATGGATGCTAAAATCCAGTCTTCTTCTTTAGCAAAATCACAAAAGCGACTTTCAAATGAGTCTGGCAATAATTTCATCTTTTCAGTGCATTTTCTCAAATTACCATTATCAGCAGCACGTTCAATCTGCTCCTTGAAATACGGAAACTGGCTCCTAACCACATTTTTTAACTGCGAAGTGAACAGTTGTAACTTGATCTTGAATGCAATGGTGTAACTTACTAAAGTTAGGAAATAATTTGTTCATGTTCTGCATTTTCATATTGAGATGATCGAGATGTTTAGTAACATCTTCTAAAAATGCCATATCAAATAGCCTGTTGTTATTTACATGAAAGGGATCTTTCCTCAGGTAGCTCTTCCAGAAAATCATCAACAGATTGTTTCAAGATGATAACTGGTAACTCGTCAAAAGGGATTTGTACGAAACAAAATATCGAAAAAATATCGGAGATGTTACTATCTTGCTTAATAAGATCATAGAGATGCAATACGCCACTTCAAATCACCCAATGCGCCATAGGTTGGCCACCCCTGGGTAACACTTGTTATGTCTATCGCGGGCCCGACCGTGTGTGGTACTGTTTCTCAAGCCAGTCCAAATAAGCATCAAACAACGACGCTTGCGAATAGACATATTAAATAGACTTATTTGTCGATCCCTGGGTAAAATAATCACAATGATGATTTCTCGTCTTGAACAGCTGAATGTTGTTAAGGGTTACAACTGAGCACAAAAATAAAGAGTATTTCAAAGTCAGAAAAATTTTAAAGGCATGCGGTAAAGCTTGAAGTATATTTTGATAGTACCTTGTGACGGTGACCTTGTTTTCAGACCCTAGCCGTTACTAGCAAAAGATCTTTTAAGGGGGTTCGGCCTGGGAAGGGAGTAAAAACCAAAATTGGAGCTTCTAAAGCTTACCAATTTTCTATCAATGATTAATTGTCTATACTGCCGTAAAAGATGGAGTGGTCTCGTACCCGAGTTGGAATGGCCTTAGACGCCAAAACCTCACAGTGAAGGTATGGATGGAATAGTGTTAACATTGCTTGGATGAATTTTGAGACATGGTTTTATTTTTAGTGCACCACGTGCAGCATCAACTACCTGCAGTAATTTTCCGCCTTGCGCGTGCGAGTGGCAGATAGACCCTTCGCTGCTTCATCTTTATTAATTTATTAAACATAAGCGTTGTCATTACTGAGGTTTCGAGAATCATTCAAAATTGCTTCTTCTGGATGCTGTAGCACTCCCTTAGAGCAGGGGTCTCAAACTCAAATTGCTCCGAGGGCCAAATGAGGACTTGTAAAGTAACCCAAGGGCGCATTATGACGCTGACGCGACAATGGCGGTACCGGAACCTTACTAGAAACAGCTTTTTCATCTTTTTTCCTGCGAAAGGTATCATGAGTTACAGGCAAATCATTTCTAGCCGTATCTACGTTCGTTTAAAAAAGTGTTTCTCAAACATTTTTGTTCCATCGCCCCCTTTTCACTCTCGACACATCGTTTTCGCACCCCCAGGCCTGACAAGCAAACACAAGGTAGTGTTTGTAAATAATTTTATTTAAAGAAATTGATACATATCGTGGTCCCCACTTCAGTGTGATGGATGTGCTTAGCGGCCACAAAGCTTCGAAATATTGGGAGTCATTTTGGTGAGATGTAGTCTTATCACCTCGCTTAAGAATAAACAAGCTGTTTCTTTGCTTTGAGAACATTATAGGTCACAAACGAAGTTAACTCAATGATCATTAACTGAACTTAAGATTATCTGAACAATGATCGATTAGTGGCAGTGGTTGAGCGTTTTGCCCCCATATGTTGTTTTCCCCCCTACCGCCATCTTTCTGTTGTTCGCCCACTCTTTCCTCAAAATCGCTCCCAAGAGGGCGATTCCTCCCACTTTAACTACTGGTTTGAAAGGAACTTGTTCACTCGCTAGCCGTGCACTTTTGAACACCGGTGAGTAAACTAAACAACGTAAAAATTAATTATGTTATGTGCAACAAAGGCTTTTAACCATTACAGAAAGGTTGTGAAGACCGAAATGATTAGCTCAGAGTAGTAAACTGTTGCACTACACTTCACCTCGTCGTAAAATACAGTGCCGTTTTTCTCTGCCGTTGCATGCTTAGCTAAAGCTAACTGTCATGCTCTTGTTTGTGTCATGACCGTGGAAGTAGGAAATTTTCCTTGTGCATAATTCGCTTTGCTGTTGATGCAATATACAGCAGACATAACACACCTAAAGTTAACTTGTTGCGCATAATAAGTAGAGTATGTTGCGTGATTACCCTTTCGAAGTGCAATTTGCTGTATCCCAGCGAAATGACCTCCTCTTGGGATTCACGTAAATGGATTGGTGTGGGGTGCGGCAACAGCGGCGAAGTAATTCAACCACACTGTTTCTGCAAAGTCTGCCACGTTCAGCCTCTTCATAAAGCGGGCTTTAGTTGAGCAGGGGCAATGATAGCTAGCGCAAGGTGATTTTCAGTTTTTGTTTTGATGGAGCTGCAAAGTGGCGTGTTTATCGGCAATTTTTCTCTTAACATTTGCGTTTTGTTGGATGACGCTTGATTGTACACCTTTTTTAAATACATTACTCAGGGAATATTTGTTCTAAAAAAGTGTGCAATTGGGCTTTGTATGTCTGTTCTCCAACAGTAGGATGTAGGCCTTCAGGGCATTGGTACCCTTTTGTAGTACTTACCAAAATTTCTACTTTTATCTAGAAGTTCTGTGAAGAGTTTCTGCCTTTACTCTTTGCTGTGAACGTTGTGTTTTCTCGAATTTTGTATGAAATGACGACAGCGTAGGCAGACAGTGAAAACTGATATTTATTGCTTTTCGCGCAGCAAGCAAGCATCACTGCTCAAGTTTCCACGGCGGTGTGCGACTCAGTTTTCCGTATATGCGCAGTTTATTTTCTGCACCACAGCGTCGTTGATTGAACCATACTGAAATATAAGAAATAATATTCTCTGCTTAGCCTGCTTTGCGAAGTGTCGTGTGGTAAGCGGATTGAGATTGTGAAGCTGTGCTGAAGCAGAAAGCTGTGTAAATATGTCACTGTTTGTCCTGGTACTTTTATCTGTCAGGTACGTGCCCTACCAGTGTTTTGAATTCGGGCGCATATTTCAGATGAAGCAGTGTGCTTCGTGTTTTGTTGCGTTGGCTTAACATGTAGTCATGCGATGGATTTACTCTGCTTTTGCGCGATGAGCGTAATGTGCCATGGCCACTTCTTTAAACAAAGCGAGTTTTGGTAAGATAACCAACCTCACTGAAGAACTGACGGCGTGGATGTTGCCACGAGCTGCCAGTTGAGTGGCTGTAGCAGCTTGCTGTAATTTTCGCAGCAGCTGGAACATACTAGAGTTTGTGGTTTCGGGCAATAGCTGTATGTTTGGAAATGCCGAATGCTTTTGTGATATATCAGAACACAACCATGTTGACCAAAGAAGATAATTGTGAAAACTACGTGCTGCCATAGTGCCATGAAATGGAAGTCCATTTCAAAGCAAAAAATCTTGGTATTATCAGTTTATGGTTGCGGCAAGTATGATTAACACTTAAGTCATTCTGCCTGTTTTTATCTTTCTGCACTGTTATCTTACTCATTGGTGTAAATTAATGCAGGTTGTATTACTATTTTTAGAGAGATGGTGGAACAATTGAAGATGTTCTTAGTCCAAATACACTGATTTGAAAAATTGACTGATTAAATCAGATTAAGCAGTTTCACTGTTGATGAAATTACGTGCAAACGTTTGTGTGATTCACTTTCCAATTAAGTGTGTTTGTGATGTTGAAACAGGAACGCAAAATCAACTAGACAGTGGTTGTGCCTTTCGCTCGAAGAATAAAGTGTACTACTTGAGGATTACAGTGTCTTCTTGCCGCGTTTTTTGGAGATATTGTCGTATGGAACGTAGCGAAATTTCCTTTCAGTTACACAAAGGCTGAACTTACCGTGACTTTTGCACGTTGTTATTAGGTTAATATTCTGGATGGTGACGCAGTCTGTCGTTTGTGTCAACCAGAGGCCACCCCATTAATTGCTGTTCCATGAACTCTAGCCCATGCCGTATAATGTTTCTTCTTTTAAATACACGCACTTCATCACTGTTGCAGGCATTGCGGTATAGCTCTTTTCAATAAAGTGTTTTGAGGTAAATATGACCGGGAATTGAAGTAAATTATATTTGCTTGCGATGCTTCTTTGCATCGCTTTGTAGGTAGAGCAAATATTATGCTTAATGGTGTGTTGCTGCCCAAAACATGCTGCTATTGGTCTAACGTCTCACAACGTCGAAGCATTTACTTATGTGCGGCTGGTAATGTATACTCTGATTCACTTTTTTTTGTTGTGCCTAGTGTGTTCTCATTCTACGAAACAAATTCTTTTCTAGTGATGGTTGCAACAGAGATCAATATCTGATCAGTTGCAGTCAACAAACGATTGCTAACATTTGGGCTTTAATCTTTTACCTCGGCAGTTGCGCTCACCTTGATTTTTTTCGGATGGATGCATTTACTGTCAGCGCGATGCTTTTGGCCCTTTGGTGATACGTGCAGTGGGTTCTGTGTATGCGTGAGTTTCGTATATTCCATCCGTGGTTGTCAGCTTTACGCTGCTGATTGTGTTTCTATCGCTCTATCTAAATGCCCTGTTTGTTATTGCGTGGAATTTCCACGGCGTCTAATTACACTTGTTAGACCTATAACTGGCACTGTGGCAAGAATGGTGCTTCAGTGGCTGCTGTTTTCCCTTGGGGAAAAGGTACTTCCATCTTCATAATTTGCAATTTGCGTGAGGTGTCTGGCATTTGCTTGTGCAAACTGGTTTGTGTTTATTTCGATATTCATGATTCTGATCAATTAAGCGGATTCTAGTCTCCACTTTGAGGTTGTGTGCGATGGCTTTCTTTACTCATTGCCCAGGTTAATTCTTTCTCTCCTTCCAGTGCGCCCATCGGAAATAGTTGTCCCAAAAAGATCCAGTGCATGCCCCATAAACTTTGGCAACGGTTTTGTGAGAAAAATGCGTCGAATTGTTCGTCCACATCAAGTGCGATTTTCTTCCTCAGTTCCTCATTAATTTTTTGACTTTTGTGCTGTCATGATGAGCATTATTGATGCGCAGTTCGCCACTGCAATGACCTGTAGCAACGTTAATAGGGCGATCTTGCTGGACATTATCACAGTTGCGCATACGTTTTCTATTCCGGAATGGCTGTTTTTTTAGGTGGCCGGGCACTTCAGCTTGCTGGGCTGCTTAGTCGGGATTTGCTCATTGACGTTGCGCAAATAAAGTTATATTGCTGAGACGTGGCCACGCCATATTTCGACCGAGCTATTGCATGGTTTAACTGCAGTTGCGTTGCTTGCTTATTTTGTCTTATACACATGAGGATAATGTGCTTTGACACAGGAATAAATCGTTAAAATCCGTTCTGAGGTGAGTTGAACTGCAAAGTCACGCTGCTGATGATGAAGACGATTTCGTCGCAGAAAGGTAGTGAATATGCAGTGCACCATTTGCTGGGGGATGCCTGAATCGTTTTTACTATGTTGTATTATGTCGTGTGGTTGCGCGGTAACGACGTGATATTAAGAATAGATCATTTTTTTGATGAAATAGCGATAGTGCGTTGATGAGAACAATCTAATACTGTGCTCGAATTCCGACGATTTTGCAATCGTTTTCAAATATCTGTAGCTCCTAATGCTGTGAATCGCATCAAAGCAGTAAGCCCATCTCTGTACCAAAGCGAAGTACTACTAGGTACACAGCTAGCCCAAATAGACATTTGCGAATCAGCAGTGCCGCTCGAGTGATCATTGTGACGGTGCACAACCGCTGAATTGTACTTCGTGAAAGTTCGTGTAAAGTTCGTGTGGTTAAAGCGGATTTGCATTAGCATGTTTTGGCCCATGGATTTTGTCGTTCATATGAGAAGTTTTTTGATAGTGCAATTTTACAGTGTTCCCTGTCAAATTCAAGGATGAAATTATGTTGAATTAGGAACTTTTTAAGGGTCGCAAATGGTGATGGTGGTCAGCGGAGAAATGATGCTTTTCACGAAAAAAGCAGCTGGTCCATTTGTAATCTCAATGGTTTCCTTGCCACACTGCGCCCTCATTTTGTGAATCGTCTAGTCTTGGATTACGCACAACTCCTAGACCAGATCAGGTCTTGCAGGAGCATTATTGGTGCTCAGTACATGGGCAATACCTTCAATGTCCGCCAGTGCATTTCATTCGTTCAATTATAAAATGACCTCAGCATAGTTATCAACTGAAGACAGAGTGTTGTTAGTAGAGAAATGTTTTGTCGTATCAAATGGATTTGTATAATTTATTATTTATTTTTGTTTTTGAAGTATATGTTATAAATATCTTCTACCAATCTCACCCAACTACAGCGAATCTCATGTCGAAGATGTTACTATTTGCAGCAACTACGAAACTGCTAGAATTTCATTGTGCTTTTTTGGTAAAACCCGAACATCCGTACGAAAACTTGACTACTTACTGCTCTTCAGGGTCCTACGGCTAAAATTGAAACTATCAGATGAGTCAAGTAATTTGAAACGCACCGCTTGTAAAAAGGAAAGTGAAACGTCGAAAACATCCAGCATAATTCTGTTTTGGTCTTCACCCCTTCATTGATGACAATTAAGATCTCCTTTCGTTAGAAAGCCACCGCAATTTGCGGTATAAATAAATCATTTAGCCCGGTTTATCTTCACCAAGTGTGTTATAATTGAAAGGTTGTCGCTTGCGTTTTAACTTGAACTGAATCGCCGCACGTCAGTGAAAACGTCATCGCAAGTTGCGTTTCAAATTAGCCTAATGGATTCTTATGAGTTTAAGATTTTTAGTTGTGGTTGCTTAACGGTACTTCCATATGCTTTCTCGCTTAGTGGACACTTCATTGTTGACATACTGACGTTATAGCTTATGTAAGGATTTGTTTGAGATTGGAGCGTTTATCTTGGAAGTATCCCGTGTCTTTTGAGATACGAGGTGTCCTATCACATTTGTACTAGTCTTTCCTGATTCGTGTAGATCCGATGGAGCAATTGCTTGCCAGTGCAGTGACTGATTACAATGCAACATACTTATTTTAGCAGATCTCGGTTCTCCAGCTGCGTTGCTCGCCAAGGAAACAATTTTAGTCTAATCAGGTTTGTCGTCACGAGCGCACTTACATCCGATTTAATTGTGCATTTTCGCCGCGTCTTCGCTGGGATGCATGTTTTCCCGGTGACGTAACACTTAATATGCCCAAAATTTGTAGAGTTGTTTGTGTTTGCAAGATTGCCGCTGGACTCTGCCATGCTGTCACTGAAATCGTTTATCCGGGCTGTGACGTAAGGCTTCAGGGCCATGTACATTTGGATTTCCACGATTTAGCGTCCGTGAAAATAGTTCTCAACGAGCAATCGAACTGTTTCTTTTAAATCGGGTATCGCTAAGTTTTAGCAAGGCACTTGTGACTCCAGAGTTCGTTCTTGAGATTGGGTTTATTGATGCATACTTTACGTCAAGAAACGAAAAATTGGGTCCCGAATTGCCCACTGATTGTTTTGCAAGTGGTTGGGTACGCAAAACCGAACCTTGAATTCAAAAAGCCTCAACTGAAGCAACTGCCAACAGAAACAGCTTTGCCAAGAGAAAGTCGTAGCGACCCTTAGTTGGTGTAGTTGCTGCTTTGACTCCCTTTTATTCCCTTCTAGAGCTTGAATGTCTTCAAAACGTGATTGCGAATTTAGTTCGTAGTTGGACGTGGCGTTTTTTTGTGAACGTCATGTGTCAGAACTTGGTTTGATTCTTTTCCTCTGTGGTTAGCCTTCAAAGTTTTTGTAAGTAGTTTTGTGCCACTGACAAATATTAGTCACGCAAATATGTGTTAAGTAATCTGTCGTCCCATTCCGTCCAGGCAGCCGACCCGTAAGGAGCTCCTTGTCAGAGCAGTCGCCTGCAGTGTCATGGAGAATGTCACCTTCAGGCATTCAAGAAATCCGATTTCGCAGAATGCACAAAGTGAACCCACGCTGAATGAAGTATTCCAATTACTCCAATCAGTTCAGCGGCGCCTTGCGCAGATTGAGTCCAGCCTGAATCTACGTATCACAGCTGTCTAAACAAGCTCAGAAGTTGCTCATGAGAAAATCGAGAACCTAGAAAGCAAACTGGCGAGTCTAGAAACTGAACTCCAACTACAAGCAACGGAGAATCGCAAAGCAGCAATNATGCATGAACTACGTTCGAAAGAGTTTAACTTGCTGTTCCATGGTATTCCTATGAATGAAAAAAACGAAACTTCTGAGACTTCTAAGAAGATTATTCGTACATTTATCTCTGAAAAATTGCACTTTGCTTCCTCAAATCTCAACCGAATCATTTTCTCGAACGTTCATCGCCTTCCACGGAAAACGTCTGCCATTTCTTCATCTTTTTCTATCACTGCACCACCGATTGTTGTGAAATTCGTGACCATGAAAGACCGGAACTCTATCTTCAACCTAGCTTCCCATGCCAGACAGTTTAAATGCAGCATAA
>JGI24022J15233_10001902_pt1 | contig 18602 bp, 6 predicted proteins | sample Ectturendosymbi2_FD_15233 | JGI IMG/M metagenome (IMG submission 15233) | reverse complement strand
CACAGTTGTTTACACTGCTCTACCACAAACGGAGGAAAGAATTCAGATAGCCACCAACAGAGTTTACTCAGGGTTTGACCGCCCTGGTCGCCTGAGCCCAAGTTCGGGTTGTTTAAGTGTCACCGTAGCCATGTTCGGCGGAGATTTTTCCCTCTTCAACAGCACTGAGAATGTCAGCAGTTCAGCGAAATCTCTGAACGACAGTACAGGCGACGGCATTGTCGACGTAGACAGATCTGCGTTAAGAACGCTTGGCATCGTTATTGGCGTCACAGACATTTTTGTGGGTTCTATCGGAAACTTTCTAACGATCTGCGCAATTCTGAGCAACAAGAAGCTGCAAACGACTTTTCACATCTTCATTGCCAACCTCTGCGTCATAGACTTTCTAACTGCCAGTGCAATGATGCCTTTCAATGTAACAGCATATTGGACAAAGGTATGTGCATTCTTGTAAACCCAACTTTTCACGCAGTACGTTACGGTTTGCTTCTTGTCAAATCCTTCGTAACGCCTTGTTTCACCGAAGGACGGAAAGAGTTTGGCCAATCGCTGTTAATCCAGCGCTGTGGAAAAACGCACGAGAATCTGGTAAACTAACCAATTTGTGGCGTCTTGGGCAAGATTTGATCGTTACATGGGAGTACCCCTGAAAAAATCGTATCACATTGAGCGCACTAGGTTCTCAGCGTGCACAGGATAGCCTCTTTTATTGGATCGTTTGGATACGTATGATTAATAGTTCTCGTTCGTGTATAAGTCACAATCGCGAGTAAGTTCTTTTAATCGAGGTTTCTGCTGTTAAAATATAACTTCAGTTCAAGTTTGCGACTACTTCACAGTTGGTTCTAATCTCATTCAAACGTGCCAGTGCGTGTGGATGTGCTGCAGTTTGTTTNTTCGAAAATGCTAATGCCGGCAGATCAGGGTCTGGACTTACCAGAGGCTACAATATTTTATACGAAGAAGAACAAAAAACAACACTAGCGCAAAATAAAATCGGCATGCATGCCTGAATAGTAAAATGTAACTTAATTATTGAAAACTAAAAGAACACGAGAACATATCTTCACCTACAAAAATTTTGTGTATCTTTGACAATAGGAACTGACGTGAGATGTACGTTAAAGGGCATTCAAAAATATATGAACTTCGGTCTTTCACAGCACCACGTTTGCACATGCGGTTCTAGCGGCCATCGTATATTCAGTTTACTGTGGCCCAAACAAAACATGCATACAACATTGCAGTTGCGTGGAGATCAGATCCATGTAAATGTCAAACCGTGTGCTAACCAATTTTCCTCTGAAGTATCTAATGTGTATTGCCTGAAGTTTCAGCCAAATCATGTACATTTTTATGAAGTTCGGTGTTCGTAACAGAGTGAAGTTAATGGTTTTAAATTTTGGAAAAACCAACTTCAAATTTATTCATTTTTGAAATCATCAGAGTTGTTCCACCCAAAAAGTCTTTTTGACTGCTACCATTGAACCTTGTGCTTTTTGGTAGTGTAAGGTTTGTTTAGTTTTAAAAAGCAGTGGTTACGCACTTTTTAAAAATTCCTAGTAGGGTGTTTCAAACTGAGTAGAAGATTGCAGTATATCGGGGAAAAGTAATTGTATTAAATTTAAGACAGAACCATTTTTGCCTGCGCCAAACATGCTTGAGGCAAACAAAGTATAAAATTCATCGTTAAAAGCTGTCCTATCCTTTTATTGATTTCAAAATTGGGCAACATCGCAAAAACAGAAAGATTTTCCTCTCCATAGTGGGGTCAGAGTGTTGACCACCAACTGCACCGTTGGTGTTTAAAGCATCTCGTGTATTGCGATTGCTAAACTAAAATTATATAGAATTTTTCAGTGACATTACGCAAAACTACGTTTTGTGAACCAGCTCACTGATCTGCAATTTCCTCTTGTTAGAAAAGTGGAATTAATCGATATATTTTATGAATGAAAAAGGAATGGTTTTGTCACTTTCAATATTAAGCCATTGGACAGTAAAATTAATTAAAATGCAGGAAGTCTTTCGCGACGTTCTGATCCGTATCGACTTCTAATATGAAACAACACCAAGAAATCTCCAGTAATTCTTTCGCTTTGGGAAGAATCGATAGTAAAAGCTGGTAAGCAGAACTGACTTTGTCCCAGGAGAAACGTCGCAGAAGCTAAAGAGATCCAGAATAAACACGCAAGCTTCCGCGCATGAACAGACGCAATAACGTTTGCCATTAAAAGTATTGACAAGGTTTTCCGGATGGTTTTACAGCTTGTACCTTAAGTACACTCCCTATCCAGCGATAAACAAAGGCGAGATCGCCTTCCTGTTTCTTGCTGAGAGATTGTTTACTCAAGAGTCGTTACGAACAGCAAAGCTTGTGCCCGAATGTTCAAAATGAAACAAGCGTCTTCTATTCTAAATATTTCCCAAACCAATTCGTCTCAATGTTGTTTGCTGCAGACTGACCACGGCAGAGAGTGGAGTTCCACTAAACATTTTAAAGGTCTCGAAACTTTGCTGAGTTGTGCACACGCGCCTTGGAACACAGCAACACTGACGAAATATTCTATTTTGCTAGACACGAGGGATTGGAAATCCTGTCACCAGCTTGCCAACATGCACTGACGTTTGACGTTTTTTCCCGTTGGTTCAGTGACGGCTTAACCTAAATATTTAGCGAGGAGTGATTCATACAGACTGAAGTATTTCCTCACCTGTATTGTTTAGCTTCGGTCTTCAAGCATCTTTACAGATAAAGATAATTGTAAGCAATAAAGATAACCGTTGTTTTAAATCAGGGGTTTCCAAACTTTCCCTTTCTATGTACCCCTTCCGCATTTTGATAGATGAGCATGTACCCCTAAACATGGGCGCCGGAATAATTTTTTTCCAAGAGGGGCCAATGGTGGATTTTCAGGGGGTAGGCCAACAATATTTTGCAGGGGAGGCCAAAAGTGGAAAAATTACATTTTCACCACTCGAAACCAAGAAAACAACCACTTCTTGCAAAAATGTTTGCCTTTTTTTAAGATAACAAAGATATATTTACCAATGAGAATTCAATGATTTTGAAAATAATATTCACTGATATTTATTTTAATATTTCAATCTTTGAACCAGACACGAAGTCCGTAGAGCACAAGCACACACTATCTGCAGAACACAGATTGATATTAACAGACACAGAGCGTTTTGTAACGGCATTGGTGGTAGGATCACAGAGTTACAGACACTTGTTCGCTATCTTGTAACACTTCGTACAACACTACGTCTAGAGTAGGTCACGAAAATTGCATGTTAAGATGCAGTCCAACCCTGACTGAGCCCTGGTGACGTACGAATGCGTTGTGGCCTGCACACGTCCTCAAAATAACACTGTAAGGTCCGGTCACTCAGTCACAAAGTTAAATGCGGTTGTAGTGTTTAAAGAATAAGGACGAATTTAAACAATTTTACTGCATCAAAAGCTTGCAACCACACATTGTTTGACGTTTTGCATCGTTCAAGAAACAGGTACATATTTTTTATCAATAAGGCCTGATGACTACTACCGCTTGCTCGCCACGGCAGGTTGTGCAAAGACCTGCAACCAAAGTCATAGTCCACACGCAATCTGCAGATGCATGACTTCCTGAAACCACACCATAATTATGATGCATACACGGACGTACGGAAGGAACGGAAAAGTACATTTTTAACTGCGTTGGAACATCGGGATGAAGAATCTCGCAGCGTGTTTACTGCATAATATTGATATCGCAGTTGTATCTAAATGTCTTTGTCAATTGAAAGCTTAGTTTCGAATACAATCCCCAAATATTTGTAGTGGGAAACATATTTTACTGTTAGCACACCCAGTATCAGCAACGGGATGACCGTGCTTTTTGCGGTCTTAGTCTTAAACGTCATACAAACAGTTTTGCTCCAGTTGAAAATAATTTCATGCGATTCTGCACATGCCTGACACACATCTAGCATACTTTGCAACCCACGTAGACTTTGTCAAAACCAACAAATATCATTAGCAAACATCATGTGGTTCAATAAGACTTCAACAATAAAACACCCAGCTTTAATGTTGTTTAGTTCAAGAGATAAATCATCTAAATATACAGCAAACAAGTATGGACTCGATGCTCCCCCTTGTCTAACCTCAATAGTAACATGAAACGGTTCGGACAAGACATGTAGGCTATAAATAATTTGAAATGAATAATGTTAAACATGCAGTCTTTTTCCCTTCTATTGCAAACTTAAATGTACCCCTTCAGATCGGCAAATGTATCACTAGGGGTACATGTACCCCAGTTTGGGAACCCCTGTTTTAAATTATAGGAGAATGTTGTAAATGAAGAAATGGACTTTGAAGCGGCGGCAATGTGCTACAACACTAAAGTGTATATTTTTTAAATCACATTTTTCATGCTGACATTGAAGCTGAACGTTTCTGCTCTATTAGCTAATAACAAACTTAGATTATCAGTAAAAGCAGCGAAACCATTAGATTTGAATAAATTATAGATAGCTGAGCAGAATAACATTTTTGTTTTGACCGAAGATATTGAATAANTGAAATATTAAATGGGTCTTTTCAAGCTGCTTTTCCCAATCGATAATGGTAAATGAAGTTTTATTTCGTCCAGTTCTTGGATAATGGTGACTCCTTTAACATAAAAATCGATCAGCGACATTGATTTTTTCACTTCAGCTTTCAAACTTTGTAAATAGCTGTGACGCCCATCCACAGCAGGATGAAGCTTCTGACAACATAAAGCTTTACTTTGATCGAGACTTTTGGTGACTGGGTCTGTCCTGCATCGATCCACAGGTGCCTAAGGTCGCTTCCCAGAATGTAAATGCTTTTGATCACAGATGCTATGCGTCTTTATCTACTAAAATAAAAATCCAATCTCAAATTTTTATTTAATACATATATTTGCTTGACTCTACGTTAAATAGTGAAAAAAGTTTTTAACTCACCTCTCGTACGAACACAGGATTTAGAAAGTTTAATCTATGCAGTACTGTATGTTCTTTATCTTGCTTGTTAAGTGAACGTACCGGGCAGTGCCGTATACATGGCTCTGTTGTAGACGACGGTGCATGGTAATATGTTTTTGTAGGCAATTCTCTCTACAATCACTTTTTGGGCGTGCTGGGATCGATTTCTTTCAGCCATGTTTGTAGAATCTTTTTTTCGATGGCTTTTTAGATTCTGTGATAGCTTTAAATATTCATGTGCTGGTAGAGCTCCAATTTGATCAAGTACTGAAACGTATTGTGGTAAAAGTACCATAGCTTTGAATGAAACTAATAACACAAAACGATCTTATTCAATGTAAAAACATTCTCATTGTCATTACTTCAAAACAAGAACAAACTTTTTTGAAGAAATCTGGAAAATTACACAAGTTGCATCGTTACAAAATCCATAAAAGTTATAAAAACAACCGAATCTCTTGGTGATTTTTCACTGCGCATGCAGTTACTTTCCTTCGATAGAGTGAGATTCCACAAGTATTATTTCTGTAATACCGTTTACCGACTTGGACCTATTACTAAATAAGAAAAAAAACAACCAGTATAAACTCCATATCTGGTTCCCCTATGAATCTAACAGTGCAGACATTTTAGGGAAAAAGGCAAACGCAAAGTCCAATTATAAAGGAAGAAGCTTGGCTGTGTTTACAACTTGACTTTTACAATTGTTGCTGGTCTGTCTATTGCTGATGCACACACACGCAAACTGGGAACATGAGGAGGTATATCTGTCAGATAAAACGTGGTTTTGTGTTAAGAAAAAGCTGTTGGTTGTAAAGTACAGTTCACTCGATTGGAAATTAAAGTTTCGTTTTGCTTCTGATTTCAGTTTTTTTAAAGTCAGATAGGTTTCATTTATTGTTTTTAGTAAATGCCAACCAGAGCAAGTGTCCCATTGCTCAGTAAAATTCATGTATGTACAGTACTTCAAAAGCATGCTCTGCAATCTATTTAGAATACTTTAACAGTCAGTGTAGAGTGATAACTGAGTGATTTGTCGTAGCTTTCCTTGGGCAAGAGCGTTACTTCAAGCTTCGGCCTGCCACCAATCAAAACCATACTGAAAGAGATCGGCCAGCATTTGGTTATTTAATTATTTTTGTTGACGTAGCACAAGAACCAATGATCCCTTCCAACAACACGAACGCGAGGTCAACAGATTGTCTAATAAAACGTAACGCATTAGTTTCTTGTTGATATTCTCGGACAGCGTTTCACTACTAAGACAAATAGTACTATCATTCATTACACTGACGCCTAACCTCTTACAAAGAGACAACCTGATTTTCAGAATTCGTTGTTTTCCCGGCAACAACTACTGATAAACATATTGCAGTGAACATTTTTTAACTCAAGGAGCTCCGGACCAAAGTCTGAAAAGCTTGAACTAAACTGAAAAAGTTGTAAAGATTTTACAGATTTACTTTACGGCAGTATGGGTGTTGCAATGTAACATATCAATGTTCGTAATACTTCATAATCCATAAAATACGAACGCTGAGTCGATTAACACACAAATAAACAAATAAAATGTGTACATGCATGACCCAGTACATCAGCAGGGTGACAATAACTATGCGTCATTTTGATTGCACAAGTCGCAAAGCGTTTTACCCTAGCCGTGACGTCCGAGTCACTTTCTAGCAACTACCCAAGTCAGCGTTTTAATCGACGCGGTAGCGCGTCGAACAGTTGGTCCACACTCCACAACAGGAAGATGTTTGTCAGCCTTGTTGAAGTTTAAACATGGTCATGGCTCAATCGCAGTAAGTCAAGCATTAAAGCTAGTGGGGCGTGAGTAATATGAGGAAACTACGTCTTAATGTCATAATCGCTACTTGTTAATAGTGGCTTGCAAGGCTGTATATGGCCCACAACTTTTTCAAGCACACGTAAAAGTCAACGCTACTGCATTTAACACAAAGTGAACACGGTTTGTAGTGCTTCAGCAGCGAAGCAGTATCTTCATCCTTGAGGTAGAATAACACGAATAGCTTACTCTACGTCGGGATGACTGACGAAGATAAAAACGTGGTTTTGGCCGTGGTTGTTCAGCTGGAAACATTTTGGCAACACATGCTTTTCTTGTCGGATGCGCATACATGCTTGCGTGTGAATGGCAAATCACGGTTTCTGCCTGAGACTTAACCTTCAAAGAAGCGTGCATTGATTCAGAACAGTTGAAGTTGATTCTGCCTGTCCCTTTGGTGGAATGTTTGAAACCAGGTCCTGGAAGCTTTTGTTTTTTTGTTTTCAAAACGTGGTGTACCTCTCGTCATTGGCAATATACGGCTTTTGATCTCAAAAATTTTCTGAATTCCCCCGGTAATCCGACTGTTTGTTGATGTGCTCTTGCCCAGAAAACTTTCCGATCTTCAGTGTACTTTCTCCTAATTCGTTTCTCCTTATCTTTGGCATGTTGACTGTGGCGGTTTCGACTTTGTTGGGCAAAGGCAAGGCACTTTTTCTATCCTAGATTTGCACTGCCATGTGATTAAAAATGCTTGTTGAAACTGTGTTGCAAACTGCAAACAATCTTCACGTGCTACCGACTACCCAAGATTTGCACTTGAAAAACATTACAAGGAAGTGAAATTAGTTTGGAAGAAATTTTGGTGATAGCTAAACTGCGTTTCATAATGAGAGGTTTTAGGAATTTAAGGAACGTGAAGCAAAAAAGCGAAGTTAACAATCAGCGAACATCGTTCCAGTAAGTAGTCACACCAACAACTTATGTAAAAGGCAGCAGATATTCGCAGGTAGTACTGAAATCAACACAAAGCCATTGGAAGTGATATGGTTGTCATACCTTGATTATGCATCACGCATTAGTATTGCGCTGGTCAGATCACAATGGAGTTACACATTCGTGATCAGTTGTAATAAAAGAGCGTTTTGACCTGTTTCAGCCGAATTGCCTGGAGAGAAAAAAACGAGCTTCAAAATCTGTCAAGAAAACAAACGAATCAATTCTCTAAACAAGCGACATTTTCATTTTGAGTTGCATTACTCAAACCGAATCTGTAAGTTTTAAGAGTTATACTGACAAGCGTATTTAGTTGCGCAGGTGTTTGTTTCGAACACTGGCACCGACTAACAACGTGTGATACGCGGAAAGCAAAGTTCATGAGCAGTTTGGCGAAACAGTTGACATGTTGTGTTTGCATCAGGCAATATTTGAGAATTATGCATTAACGCTGTGTTAATAAATCGAGGTGCACGGCAGCGACCACTAAAACGCAAGAGAAATATGATGGAAGCACAGGAAATGCGTGGAATGCTGCAGTCAGCGCTTGAGTGTTGCAGCAACCGTTTTTAAATTTGGTTGTCGTCGACTGCATAAGAATCTCTTAGTGTTTTTACATTCCTCAAAACTTCATTTCCAAATAAAATAAGTTAAACAAACCAACGTGAAATAAAACGTTAATTTTTTAATTTCTCAAAATCGTTTTTGGTTCACCCCAATCTAGCAATCTCTTCACTGCACACAAAGCGAACGTTTAATTGCACGAGAAGTTTCGAAGTAGCAGAAATCAGAATCAGAATGTCTGCCACCGAAAACTTTGTTAACTAAACATTCTTTCATCAAACAGGCAAAAACTAACCTACAAGTAGTGATCATTAGCTTTGACTACCGAGGTTTTCCGGAAGTCCGCCCTGGGCCGTTAATTGGAAAAAAGACAAATTGGGAAAATAAGACGTGAACCAAATAACCGCCCGGGCTGTTATACGGCAGTTGCATATTATTGCCTGTGTCTGAACAACTACACATGCACACGTTTTGTTCTAGTGGTTCAAATGTAGTTGGCCTTCAATAGCTATTGAAAAGATGATCTGGGTCGCGATAAAAAAAGTTTGCCGACCACTGGTGTAAGGTGACAACTACAAATAGTATTCAAACTCAGTACGGTACAACGTTGGACGTACCGTGTAAGGTGACAGGTACAAGTACCGGTACGGTAGTATTCAACTCAAATATTAGCACCATATAAACGCCCACCTAAAATAAGCGCCCATAGGCGGACTAAAGACTGGGCGGCTTTCCGGAAAATCCCGGTAATTTTGACTTGATAAATTTATTCATTTTAAAGATGAATTTGTAAAAAATATTTCAATGAATTTCGCGGTATCGTGTTTGTCTATTTCGATTTCAAACCTGAAAAGATCTGCGTACTTATGGTTTTGACCTCAACACATTCATTCGGTTTTTATTGCGCGTCTGCTCCCTAATAAGTCATATGTGTTTGGTCTTTACATACAACAAACAAACAGCATGATTGTGGTCGCTAACATTTTGGTACAAGACACACTATTGCTGTATTGTGGCTTTTGCATAATAAATAAACTGTACTGTTGAAAGCTCATTTCGCTGTGATCAGCCTGGGACCTTTCTAAAACCAGAACTGCAACATGAAACGGGGAACGTTGTAACAGCATGAACATCTGATCAGATGCATAGTTTCTGAAGAAAGCTTTAACTACCAGCCACGCTCCAGTTATATCGACATAAAATTTTTTATGTTAGCACTGAAAGAAAAAAGAATAGTCAGGTCAAATCTAAAGCTGTTGTGTATATCCACTCTAACTGCCGGCAAAATTTCCAAAAGATCATTTTCATCTTTCAGTTTTTGCTAATCCAAAGTGGTTACCCTACAAAATCTACTCGGAAGATGCCATACGTGGAAGAGTAAAAATAAACTTATTTTCAAACATATAGGTTTGTTGTGATAGAGAATCCGCAATCTAAACATAGTTTGCATCATGCTGCAAAAAATGCGTTGCAAACCGCAAACATTTTGTTGATAAATTTGTAAGAGTTGTTTTAATTCCAGCAGAACTTGAGCGACCACATTACGTCACGTGCCGGAAAACGCGATTTCAGAAAACGCTTTAAGGTTCGATCAAAAAAATAGCAAGAAAACAAATAGGAAAAAACTTGATCGGATCAACACATTGTTTAGACTTTATGCGGCTGCGAAGAGACATTGAATGACCTAAATATTGTTTGTTTGGCCGTATTCGGAAGATTTGCGGTAATTTCCAAATTTTAGTGAGAAATGCGCAACAGGCGAAACACATTTTTGAGTCATGCGAACTTTTCTATAGTTCGAAGAAATTGAACTAAAACTATTTTCATGTATGGAATTCATTCATGAGTGTAAGCGAAGGTTTTAATGAACACTTTGAAAAACACTTTTTAGACTAAGAACAAGTGTCACATAATGTAGTAATTTTTGAACAGCATTTTTATTCAGATTTAAACCGTGTTCCTTGTTCATGAAAAATTTTTGTGGTTGCTTGGGGACATGCTTAGACAAAAGTTAATGGGTTGCGTTGCTGGAAAGCTTTTCATGAGTTTGAACAAAAGTGTGCTTCGTGTAGAATGACACTGCCGATTTTTTGTCAAGGCATATCTTTCTTTTGAGTACCATGGATAGCACAGTTGCCGTTTGATTAATTACCAAAAAGCATAACTTCCAGTGATTCACAATGTGCATTTTGGGACGTTGGAATTACAACGAAAAATATTCGAAGCGTGAATACGCCTGGTGGGTGGAACCGGTCCTGATGAAGCGTCTTCAAAAGCTTTGAAAACAGCTGATGACGGACGCGTCTGACAACCTCTCCTTTTGTTTATCTTGAATCTGACTTTTTTGATACAGGTGGTCCTCAGTGCCACTTTATCACGTCTGTACTGCGTGCTGGGAGATTTCCATGTGTCCATTGACACCTTGGTGCAAAACTTTTCACGAGCTTTCTGATTTGTATCCTTGTTCTATTGGCATTAAAATTGCCTATATGGAATCACACTTGCGGAGTGGTTAACAGTCGTTACAGTTGCAGTGGCCATGGGATTCGAACGCTTTCGATACATTAGCTTAAACTAAATTAATTTGCTAAGATCACAGTAAATCATGCAATATGCGGCTCTGGTTAAGATAGTGGCATAATTTTTGGCTCAGTAAGCAGTTACGGTTAGACATAGCTGGCTTATGTTCACCAATACGCTGTCAAATATGTGTATCGCTGTCACAGGTTTTCTTCTTAATTATAACACCCTTCGAAACCACTCGAAAAAACTGCTTCATTGAAGCAGGATTTCCTGATCTTTAAGCCAGTGCCTCGATCACTCGAGGCAGTCCATAGTGACATAACAAATCCACGATAGTCGGGAATTGGTTTTACTTGTTTCAGGACATCATGAAACCTCCAAATGCTTCATCGTAATGAAAGAGCAAACCCTCTTGCTTGCGTGCCATTATTTTCAAAATGCATGCTAAAATTCGTCTTATTGCTGAAACAACTTCATGTTGACCAAGGGTTGGGAAAAGTAAATATAAAAACCTGTCTTTTATGGTTAGGCTCATAAGTAGGCGTTCATAAAATAGAAATGCTATCCAAACAAATTTCATCAGTTTCCAGCTGGGTTTTGTTTCCTTATGTCTACTGACGCTTATGCTTCTCGCGCAAACTCAGTAGAACCAATGAACTTTGTTGCTTATGCGTGAATCTTAGCTCTAACGACTGGGAACGACAAACATTTACTCAGTAAACGTGGTGCGATTTAATGACTTATGCTGTCAAAACCAACCCATAAACACTTAGGAAATCTGTTGATGATACCAAACTTATAGAAACTTTAATATTATCAGGGAGTTTTAGCCCAAGTTAGCTATAAACTTGTGTATTGGCCTAAAACATAAGATTTTGACTTTAATTATTAGAAATTTTGACTTTATTTTGACCCACCAATTTCCTGCGTTTGCAACTGCAAACTAATGCACCCTTAGATGTTAAAGTAAACTCAGAAGCAAATTCATGCAGTATATACTTCGAATTTTTTAAAGAATTTGGTTAGCACGCAGTACAGGGACGTGACAAAGTGGCACTGAGGACCACCTGCATCAAAAATATCAGATTTAAGATCACCAAAATAAGAAGTTGTCACTTTTTTAAAAAAATTGGGCCTTCATCAGGGCAATGACGAGTAGAGGTGAAGTCACTGTACATTGCGAAGTGAAGCATAAGGAAAGCGCAATAATGAAATATAAGGAAAGCGCAAAAACCCAAACCTAAAGGTAGTGATAAGAACTAAAAACAAGGCCACGAGGGCGTCACAAGGAGTAAAACTATAATGGATACATTAGTGCAGCTATGTCCAACCCGCGGCTCAGTCGTAGGTTTTGTGCGGCCCAGATTAGATTTTCGCTGTAAGCCTAGTATGAGTATAGCCTACTGTACATGTGCCTACTGTACTTGTCACTGACCAGTGACAACCTGTGTTTATTTTGATATTCTTAAATCTGACATTTTTGATGCAGGTGGTTCTCAGTGCCACATTATCATGTCTGTACTACATGCTGGGAGATTTCCATATGTCCACTGGCACCTTGGTGTAAAACTTTTTACTAGTTTTCTGAATTCTACCCTTGTTCCACTGGCGCTAAACTTGCCTGTGAAATCGCACTTACGGAGTGGTTACAGGTACCAAACAGTCGTTACCAATGCAGTTAGGATTCGATCGCTTTCAGTACATTAGATCAAAGTAAGTCATATAGTACATTTAACATTAGATCAAAGTTAATAACTCTGCGGTAGTGTTGTAACAAGTGTTACAGGTTAGCTAACATTAGTGTTAAAAATGTATCTGTAACCTTGTAGTCTGCCTTAAACGCAGTTGTAAAAAGTGTCTGTAACTTTGTGATTCCGCCGGCCCCAATGCTTTGGAAAAGGTTCTGTTTTGTCTGTTTTTATCGACTTGCGTTCTGCAGAGTGTGTGCATTTATATTACGGACTTCGTGTCTGGTCACAAACAAATAAATTAAATTCAATGTGCGACCCTGGTTAGCAGGTTACTCAATGTGCGGCCATGGTTAAGATAGTGATTCGATTTTTGGCTCAGTAAGCGATTTCGGTTGGACAGAGCCAGGGATGTAGTGCTAACAAAAAAAGTGTGGTAACGCACCCAAAAAATAGCCATTTTAAAACAGCTATAAACTAACTTTTAATCAAAACGTGAAAAAGGTGTGGGAACTGCGTTCCCACGCGTTCCCACCCCACTACATCCCTGGACATAGCTGTTCTAGTGTTTCTTCCTGATGTGTTCCGTATCGTATGTCCGCCCTGATGAATGCGCGCCACCACTTCTGCAAGCACAAATAAAATAAAATGCAAAACAAAAATGAAAAAAACATTCACCACTACAGCGTCATTACACCATCTCTTCATGTTGATTTATGCTCTGCATGTCAGCTCTTTTGTGCATTCCTACTGCGTAATTCCCAGTAAAATTCCATTCGTGATTCAACACAATGTACTTGTTTGCGAACAGTCCAACAGTTGACACGATAGGCTGCAAACCTACATAACCGCACTTTGTCGCTGTTTCCTGTGGCCGCGTCGCATACGAACGCCCAGCGCTTTTGTTCGTGGTCGTTCTGCATCGAACCGTTGTTCTGACTTCACGCTCAAGTGTAACGGAGGTTTTGTCGTATATCCGAATATACAGTATTCTTTAAAAACAGATAAAAATAGTTAGAAGACGCGTTAAATGCAAAGAAAATCCGCTTACATATTGAGAAGAAGGTAAAAAAAACGAGACTTTTAATTAAGGACATTAGCCGCGGTGTTTATAAAATATCATTCGGTTCACTTGGTGAAACGTCTTTTGTGAAATCAAGTTTGTAAGCAACAATTCGGGTTTCTGACCAGTCTGTTGTTTTCAAGCTCCATTGCATGCTTTGCTAGCACACTTTGTACAGGGTGGCAGTTTCGTTGTGCACCGTGCGACTCTCTCCCAAACACCGTAACACTACGTATAAGTGCTTTTCGTTACTCGAAATGTGATATAATATTTATACGTGAAAATGTTCGGTTAAGATACACCGTCGACACGAAATACTATACTGCAGAGGCATCCAGCCAAGAGCAGACAAACGGAGTTACGATTACGTAGTTTGTTGGTTTAATGGTCACCATAGACATACGATAGGGGCTCTGGGAGAGTCACTTGTCTCCATGGACTGCGAAACGTTTGAAACTCAGGCGATTCGGGGAGAGCGTGTTAATTTTCAGGCTAAGCAATGTGTTTTTGAGGACAGAAACTTAACATTGACAGAGTAACGGTAGCTGAATGAAATGTATAATTAAAACTTGAAATCACCTCTTTGAAAAGTGGAAGGTGGTGATTCTTTTCTGGATGTGTCGGATTTTTTTCGCATTCTTCATTCCTCGATACTTCCTGGAAATTTTCATGCATTACGTCAAACTTTTAAATCATCAACATCACTTTCCATGCAAATTTTAACATACAAACGACGTCAACAATCGGGCACGGACAAAGGGCAAACTGTTCTACATCTGATAAAACGCTTACCCATACGCACGCCTGTGGTGGTCACCTTCAAAATGAAATTTTATATGATTTGCCTATCAACGCCATCTGTACGGTACCCATGTGCTACAGCAAGCCACCTACCCTCATACCTAGCCAAGGGGTAGCTTCCTTTCGTAACTTATGGGGAGGCATTCAGTCAGACGTCAGAGAGGCACAAGTGAAAAAGTAAACATACAAACTGCGAAAACGGCAAAGATAAGATTCAACCCCAACTGTTTATGGTTCCCCTAAACCAGTGGTTTTTAACCTTTTTTACATACCTTACCCTTTTATCGAACAAGGTTACCAGATTTATCCCCAATGCACTCAATGGTGCTCGTTTACTGAAAACGGGAAATTAAAAAATTGTTGCAGTTTAGAATGATTTATAAAAATTCGCATTGGCTGCAATTTGTGGTTCAGTAAACTTACCGTCTTGCAAGATGAAATTTACCCCCAGGTTAAGAACCACTGCCCTAAACTATCTTTTACATGAGATAAGAGTAATGACGTCTAAAATAATTTACATTCGCTGTGACTTGATGATCAAACAAAAACGCGGAATTTGTAAGGACTGATTTACTCTTGTCACAAAAAGCATTGAATTTTCAAGGATAAGAGATACACTGTACAGTAATTCGTGGTACAGTAGATTTACAACGTTGTTGTATTTGATATTGTTTTACAGTCATGGCCTTTCGGCGAAACATCTTTTTCCTGTTCGTTTATGGCTTTTTCTTACTACTGCTGTGGATATACCTCAATCGTGTGTTTGCTTGTCATAACTTTTAACAGGTATGTTTCTTTCCAATCTCTATTTATAATTCACATGGTCTGTTACATGCTTGACAATCACTTGTAATTCCTTTAAACCTGAAACATTATACGAGGATTCTAGGGAAAGGCGCTAGCGTTAATCTTTGTCATTACTCGGTTTTATGTTTTAAGCAAACATCTGCAGGAAACTAAGCTTTTCATGTCTGAGAAAGAAATATAGCAACTTCCGAAGTTTGTATTCGTGCCGTTCAATCACTAAAATTTATCAAGCAATAGTTAACACACTTCAATGTGGATCTCATTTCGTTGGCATGTTGCAAGCGCTGATTTTGTGACAATTATTCTTTTCTCAAGCATAATCCGAAACCGATACAACAGTTTAACTTCATCAACAGGGGAACTTATTTTTCACCTTCCACAATATTTCTTTGTTTCATTTCAGATATGTTGGCATTGTTTGCCCGAAAAGATATGACACGATATTTTCTCGCAGTCGCATTGCGATCATCATTGTGGTTTCTTGGATTTTTGCGCCTGCTTTTATGGCTCCTGTATTTTTCTTTTCGAAAAGTACCGGTTATGGCTGGTATTCAAAACTGACCCTGTGCGTGTTCAGAACGGATCGTTACAACAAAGAGCAACAATATTACATGCAGGTACACGCTGATCCAAAGTAGCACTTTTCTACTGATTTTTAGCTTAAAAGACTCCAAATAAGAACTATCCAAAATAGTAAATTTCTTGGTAAACGACTTCTTGTAGTAAGCACGCTTAATCACACAGCCTTGGAAATCTTAAAAATAATTCCGTTTTTGCACAAACTTCATTTTTATTGTGCTGTGCAGTATAATGAGGCTCAAAAGAACTTTAGACCTACATTTGCGGTTCGTCGTAATCTTTTTGCTTTTCTTTACAGTTTATCCGAGTTCTATTTCAATTCTTGCCCCTCCTGATAATGGTGTTTTTGTACGTAAAGATATTTCGTACATCAACACAGAGCGCCAAATCTTGGATTAACATGTCACAGCGCAGCGCCTCTTCGTCTCAAGGTTTGTTCATTGCAACACATTCATCCGTTGAAATGCAGTTTACGCACTCGACGTGTGACAAAATCATTACGAGTATGTAACAACCTCACTGTTGCTTCATGAGTTACAGAGCTGCAATATAGCAAGTCAAAACTCCTGGAGAACTTATCAACATTGATATACAAAGAGGAACGTGCCCTATTGTCGCATTGCATCAATTAATCTCAACTTGTTCAAAATGTTTTATGGATGGGGCAGCGCTGCCAGTCATGTCTTAGCGCCAGGTTAAACAAGAGGAAATTCAACGTTTATAATCGTGAAACCATATATATACACATACAGGGCCGCAACCAGGAACGGGCAAACCGGGCTATTGCACCCCTGAAATTTTTGCAAACATTATGACGTTCTCGTACTGCACACAAAAAGTTATTTCTGAAGACTAAGTTACCTCTACATGAACTTTTCTCAAGACAACTTTTTCGGATACGTATATGCTGCGTCATACGGGTATAGGATAAAAGTATTAACCAATCAATATGCTTCCGAAAACTCCCAACGTAGAACCGGAAACAAGCTCTGAGGCGCTAGTTGTGAAGTCAAACCATCCATTTCATAAAAGTGGCGTTGGGGTTGTCAATGTGACCTCACAGAGCAAGAATTCGTGTGCTACCAACCAACCGAGGCTACTGCTACTCAGAGTTGCCATTTTAGTTGATTTGCTGGTAAACCTAGCAGGGTTTTCTCACTGTTACCTGTATAATTTTCAATCTAGCAATTAGCTGATTTTCTAGCAGGCACATTCAGCAGCTACTTTCAATCATGTGCAATTTTTAGAGTGTATGAACGTTGTTCTGTGTGTTACTTGTATAATGTTTCATCTATTCTTCTGTGTCTTTTTTATACTGATGTCTAAGATTGATTGATTTATTGGGTTTGAATCTGAAAACTTGAAAAAGACTACTGTTAAATTATTAACAAAAAGCTTTTAAGCTTTTAGTGAAACAGTATATGGGATTGGTAATAATCGTGAAGGAGCTCAAGCTTTTCTGAATTTATCATTTCCTCTCTTTTAATTAGTAAGCAGGGGTGGGGGCCACAGTGGACTAGGACCTTAAATATGTTTAAGCAATGCGATCAGTATTAGTTAAAGTCCATAGTTAAAGTATATCGCTTAATGAAAAAAATCTTCTTAAGTGTTTTGGGCGNGCGCTTGTGCCACACCATGGGCCTCCGCAGAAATTTTTCTAGAGGTGGCGAAAAAGATATTTTGCTTATGCGTTTCAGGTTGCTGACGATGCAACGCAAATTGTCGTATACAAAAACGCTTTTTTTTCTGCGCCATAAAAAATGCCCTTTACTTACAGCAACAGTTGCAAGCTGTGTTCCCTCTAAGAAAATTTGCACTGACTAAACGTTTGTATTAGCGAGCGTGAATATCTTAATTTTAAAGATTGAATTAGCAGAGTTCTAAATGAATTACAAAACTCGTAAATTATTAGAATAATTATAAAATTTTATTAAAAGTATCTTGAAGGGAACATTGGTTTCAAAAAATGCGCTTTGCTGGCAGCAGTGCTTCTGTTGCAACCTCTCCGGTGGTGTTGCGTTGATTGTATGATTCACCACGAACGGGATTGTCACTCATGCTCTTTTTCAGGCACGCCGAAAAAACGGCAGGGGGAGCAGTACAAAAGTTGAGGGAAATGGAAACTTATAAAAAACAAACAAATCTTCACCAATATTTTTGTTTCTGTTCAGTAACAATATTGACCTCAAAAATAATAACAGAAATTATTGAAAACCACTCTGAATTTTTTTGTTGGGTGAATAGCTGCAATAAATTTGTTTCAATTCGATCTTGCCAAAACATGAAATTATCTATAATACTGTAATAAAAAGGTACCTCCATACCTTTTTGAAAAAGCAGGGGGAAAATGCCCCCGTCACTTTCCTACTCTCCGGCATCCTTGCTTCTTTTCACACAATGTAAAACTATTTGGCTTGCTGCTATCAGCAGTCGCTGTCTCGTTGCATTACAATACGTGCCAAGATGCCTGCTTTCAACAGTTACAGGCGGCAAAACACCTAACTCCGCAACTTTAAGTGAACCTTTGAATCTTTGTTGCCATGTTCTCAAGTTTCGCAACCTACCTCTGCAGACAAATGAGTGGACATGAGTGAACCGTAAGCAAGCTCATCGCGGCATGATACCAAGCATTGGACTTGGGTCCTGTGCAGTGTGAGTTTCATACCGGAAAATAATCTGTCATTGCAAGAATTATCAAATATCCCAATTTCCAGAGAAGCGGAAAACGCCCATTCCCCCTCCCCCCCGCTGTTGACACCCATGGCCCCCCACCATGAAAAAGTTCCTC
>JGI24022J15233_10001901_pt1 | contig 18604 bp, 11 predicted proteins | sample Ectturendosymbi2_FD_15233 | JGI IMG/M metagenome (IMG submission 15233) | reverse complement strand
CAGACAGATTTGACCGCAGCTGCTGACTCGTGGCCCGCTCCCGACACAACTTCGCTGCCAGCCAACTGCCACGTCCGGGCACGATTGCTTACGACATGTGAACTGTGCACGGGGAGCGTTCAGCGCTGCTCACACCGAGACCGATGTACTCAGGTTGCTGAACGCAGAGGAAAAAGTCGTGAACGGACGAGCAGTTGTCGTTAAATTAAAGATTCCAGAGCTGCAAACGTCGGGAATGCTGTCGCTGCTCAAATCCTTGATGATGTTTTGGATCGACACGATTGTCCCAGCGACGAACCCGGTCAGACCAAACACGACGATCAGTATGTTTTTGCAGAGAATTAACTTCCCCATTCTTTTGCTGACGCTGCAACAACGAAAGCGGAAACGCTGTCAGCGTAGTTACAACGCAAACAACTAGGAAGCCCATGCAAGGGGAATGCTTTGTCCGAGTACTAAGTCATAACACGCACAGAGTGGTGCGCTTTTCTAATGAGGACTTTTTGTTTTTTCTGCTACTGTGGCGCACAGTAGGCGTATTGTGTTTTATCCGGAAATGCAATTCAGAAACGCATTGCATCATGAAGCATGTTGAACAATCGAATGTTCGCAGAAAAAATGTTCGCCAACAATGCCGTACACATTGACATCACGCCATCTTTTGCAGACATCTCGCACCGGCATCAAAACGCTTTGTTCGAAAACCGCCAGTAAAATCGCTACATTAGTAATTAATTACAAGATTCCCTTCAATTTGCAATGCTTCATAGCATTGAAATTTTCACAAGCATCACGTTGAAGATTTAAAGACGCGAAACATGCTCATTTCATCAAAGGATGGCTAGCTCCTCGTGCAAAGGGATCATCACATTGCGCCATTACACAACGGCTACGCTGTAACAAGGTTCAGCAACCAACGGCACGCGTGCCACCATTGGCATGCCAAGCAATTTCCAATGGCACGCAGAAGGTCCAAGTTCTACCATCAAATTAGTTATGATTAACAATTAAGGTACATTGGCCTTGACTTGTATAAAATACGTGTGTTGTTGGTACATTAAATGATTTGAAGCCTTAAAGTCGGCACAATAGCGAAAAGTTGGCCTTCCTAGGTGTGTAAGCCAGTGGTTTGCAACCTTTTTCATGCAGCCACCCATTTCGCAACCCAATTTAATTTAACGGCCCCTTCCGAAAATTTCCACTCAGAAATATGAAATGCAGTTATGTTTGCACAATAAAAATCACAATGACTAAAAAATAACGTACGACATCACTGTATGTTGAACAAAGACTCATTTATTAAAGCCATGCACATGGCAGCATCAGTGAGAGAGACCCGTGCCGTATGGAAATCACTCCACAGCCCTACTCATTGAAAACTAGAGTAACTCCCAAGTTAGCTACCGCATTCAGATATCTAATTTACGAACACAGCACATTCTTACGTCACAAAGTCATTCGTGCGATGCCGAAAGCAACAGTACTGTAATGGTCATAATCACATCCAAAAACAATTTTGAATGAAAAAGCAGCAAGCAGGCTATCATTTTTGTCAGGTGATCCCATTATTTTGGGTACGCCAAAAAGTGGTTCCATATACGACATATAAAATATAGAAGTAATTATGGATATTTTTACCAAAAGCTCTCGTGACCCCAAGAAGAATGGCAAACGACCCCACGGGGATCGTGACCCCAGGTTGAAAATCACCGGTGTAAGCAAATCAGATTGCCGGTACATTTAATTCTACTCGAAACTGCATGCACGTGCATTTGTGCATAGCGGTGGTTGTCGGTCCCTTTGCAAAACGGACATTTCTACCAACACTTTTCTTGACCCAGGGCAGGAAGCGAAGTCGCTGCACATCCTCGTGGAAGTAAGCACGCCATTGCATCTAGTTTTTATTGTTTGCTGTCAAAAACAAACCCTAACTGGGAAAGTACATTTCACACATTTTTATTCTTAGCAGTACGGTGGATGTTTTAAGTTATTCTTAGCAATACGGCATAATTTCGTTTTACATGCGCCGCGGTGATTATCCGCAACGAGAAAACGGCAAATCCGGCGAAACTTACATGTTTTCTCCCCCACCAATCAGCGGTGCATGGACACCAATAGGTGTGGGCCAATAAAAAGTGAGTATATGAATGACGGGTGGAAAGACAAGGGCAAGGAATGAAGATGAAACTGCTCCGATCAACGATATGTAGTCGCCCAAATCAGGAATCGCAATGGCACAGAGACCTGGAAAACAAGGCTTGCTCTTAATTTTTTCTTTTGAGGAAGTTCACACAGCAGACGTGGCGAAGTCTACAAAAAGAAAGAGCGAGAGGTGGTTGAATGACAGAAAACAAAGGAGCACAGAAAGTTTCCAGAATATTCACGTCAGGCAGAGCTTCGCGAGAAGCATGCAAGCAGCGAGCATTGCAGCAATTGTTTCCGAGCAGCATTGAATGTTTTCAAATGTCTTGAACCTCACTATCGTTTTAAGTACCTACTAATGTCATTAAACAGAAGCACGAACAGTGCATTTTTGACTCTCTGTGCGGTTATGGGTTTGTGAAAGCGAATGGGACAAACAGTTTTTACGGAAACCAATTCCTTTGTGGCATGCATTCGGCCTTCCCTAATTCATGGATCCAGATTATCTGGAGCGCATGTGTAACGCACAATATCCAGATGTTAGCAGCCTACCGTGGCAGGGGGCGTGAGAAAATATATTGAAAAATATGCAGCCTATGTAAATAACACCTTTTGGTATAACAGTTTAAAGCAATGATTCTCAACGTGGTCCGCGCGGTCCACCTGGAATTTTTAGTGGTCCACAAAGAGTTCCATAAATCCGAAGTTGAACATGCCCTTGAATTCTCTTACCTATGTGCAATACAGGTTCGACTAATTGTTTATGAGGTGTCAGCATAGTAAAGTGGTCCAAGATGGGATTTGTTAAAGATGGTCCAAGGCCCAGAGAGGTTGAGAACCAACGATTTGAAGATACGCCTATTGCAGAATAATAAACAGCCGGGGTTTCGCGCACATTTTAGTGCATCTGTAGCTTGCACATCGCTTTTATCCAAGATCACTACAACGTCAGATAACGGTTCGTTAACATAAAACAATTACATGTACACTAAAATATGAAGCAGAGGTAGCATGCCACCACACACCGATCAAATACATCATGTAGAACCCTCTTTCAGCTGCCAGCTGGCATTTTAGCACGAAACTATTTTAGAGCCACGCGTCAGATATTTTATTTACAACGAGAAGAGTTGCGTGAGGTGTTTCATTCATTTATAGGAGAGAGTTTTTGCGAGTGATTGACTTCATCCATAAATCGTTGCTAATCTTTTACTCTGGTTCTTGATAAAGATTTGAGAATGTACTACAGCAGTAGAACAAATGCTTTACTTAACCACTGAACCAATACACAGGAAGTTTTGGGGATAGCCTGTGACAATGTAAAAACAAAATAAAATTTCAACATAAACATGGCGCAAAACTGCTTCGCAGTGACGTTTCCAGCTGTGAAAGAAAGCAACAAGTCTACTTTTGATTTTCAGCTGGCGCTACAGGGCTTAAGACAGTGTAAAGATCTTTGAAGCGAAACCACCCAGCAACACGAAATTTAAGTCCTAAGCCAGAGTCTTTAATCTTTAAATTTAAGTACTAAGCCAGAGAATTTAAGTCCTAAACCAGAGAATGTTGTGACGAGGTTACGTCACAACATTCCATCAGTCAATCTGATCTTCGAGTACACAAACGCGTTCTAAAGCAGTTTTTTTTACTACTCGTATTTTCAGTTCCCAGCATTCAAAGGCCTCTTCACCAGCAACTTTAAGAATAGATGATAGATAGTTCATGAAATTTTTCGATCCTATGACAAAGCCCAGCTGTAATTTTCAAGTGAAGTGTTGCGGGCGGTCTTGCCATTTTACCCACTGCTGTAATGCCCTCCTGGAGTCCAGGAACAATTGTGTTGCGAACGCAGTAAAATTTTTGTCACTTCAGAAGTAATTCTTGCTATTTCTTAAAGCTGAGAATTAGAAACAGTTCAGTTAATGTACAGAGTGCAATACGCTTTACACTTTTATCACATCAATAAAGAGGTTTTGAAGTCATAACTGGTCTTTGCGCTGAAGCCATTAACGTTCGCACCCTATAGGAAAATGAGGCAAGACGCCAGTTTCTCACTGAGCGGAAGTAAATTGCGCTGTGGAAGTCTGCGTCGTTTAATCACGACTGTCAATATGATTGCACTTTGTACTGCAACCCTGCAGAGTGTGCGTCGATGACATCACAGTTCGCATTGCAGATGTGATGGCCGCGAGTGATGAAAGGCGGAAAATTACAGAAAAGCGACCCGTCGCAACAGACAACAGAAACATCTGCATGCCTCGTTCGCTTGGATCTTCCCTGTTTGTGCGCTACTTTATCATACAAGCATGTCATTAACTCGGTGATCTGCAAGACGCCGTATGTATGTGCCGCTGTTAATTCCTATCAAAACACGAAAATAGTCCTCTCACTATCCACAAGTAGCAATCAGTAAGCGTACGCGTTTGCTTTTCCGCAGATGAAACTTGGCTGATGGTTTCACAACGCAAGAAAAAACTAGGATTTATATCCTTCATTCGTTTGTTCTGTCAATGCTCGTTTTCTTTCTACACGAGCATCACACAAACTGTAAAACTTCAATTTTTGTTAACTCGTGTTGCAGTGTAATACCTCACAGCGATTTCACTGTTCGATGGTACGCACACGCAGAAAACATTTCGTTTAATTTCAGGTAGTTGCTTGCGGAATGAGCAAATACATTCTCAGTGATTGAGGATCAAGTTAAACCAATCAATCACGCTAACTACAAGTGGTTCTGTGGATAACTTGGAGCTCACAACCCAATGGGAACTTAGCCTTAAAAACTTCCCAAAATTTTCTGGCCAAAGTGCATTGTGCAAAACGGTTTCGCGTGTGTAAAGTATCTCTTCTAGCTAGTTTCTTACTAATGAGCTTATACGAAGTTTTCCCTATTTAGTTTTTGCATGTAAGAGTTTTACTTTTATGCATGGAACAAGGCAATTTTTATATGCAAAGTACTGTCAGCAAACCATTTCGAATACATCTAGAGCTTCAAGTTCACGGGCTTATGCGCTCAGATTTGAGACAGCCCAGAAGTTAACATTCCAGAACGGCAATGGCAACGCGAAGTCCTTTGTTCAATGACTGATGTACGTAAGTCTGACAGGAATTGTGCCTCTGTAACCAGTGCGCAGTTGCCCAAGCGTGAAGAAACGGCGTTCGCTCATTTCTTAAGGCACCAAAATATTGGTACCCTTGTTATTTTTATGAACCTTTACATCGACAAAAAACAATTCTAACCATGTTGACAGCCGCACGTTGCTCCCTCGTTTTGAAAATACAGCCAGAAGACCAGTTTAGGTCGCTACACTGATTTTAAATGAAAATCCCAGTCATTGCTGCTCGGTGTTTGAACAAATAGTTAAAGAAGATAAGTGATAACTCATGTAGTGCCATCTCTTCCATATTAAAAACGGAAAGCTATCGCTAATACAGTAAAACAACTGGTTGCAAATTGAAAACAAATTTTCTCTCAAGGAAATAAGCATCACATTAAACATTTATTGATGCTCAAGAAAAGAAACATGCATTTTACGAACCCCAGCTCAAGCAAAGAGGTTCTACACCAGGAGTTCCCAACCTTTCTCTGGCCATGTACCTTTTCAGCATTTCGACAATTGAGCATATACTCCTAAAATTTCTTAATACAAAATATTTTATCATGACTAATCATAGATGTATTTAACAATAAACAATAATTTTTGATAATAATATTAAATGATATATGTATAAATATTTGGAAATAAATAATATATAAATACATTTTCCCCTTCTATTGCTAACCTTAAATGTACCCCTTCAGATAGGCAAATGTATCCCTAGGGGTTGGGAACCCCTGCTCTAGACGTACGACAATTCACACACTACCTTCGTAAAGGCATGCAGGTAAGTGGAAGTAGATAGCCAACAAAAACTACTCAAGCTCAGACATCCTTCACGTTTCCCGCTTAGAGGGGACAGCAGTTAGTGGAGGAAAAGGTGTGGCTGGTAAATGTCGTGAGGTGTGCCGGAAACAATTAGGTACGCCAAGCGCTTCCTTTAATTGTTTTATTCCTTTCATGTTAAAACACGCGCTTTGCAGCAATAAGTTTACGCTCATTTTCGCAAAAACTTAAGGTCAGTTATAACATTTTGGGTAGTATCAGCCAAATTTGGAGAATTGGTGCCAGTCGCTTCCCTGGTCAGTGTCACACTCACATACGTTGCTAAACCATCACGACATCGCTATGCGCAGAAAGCTGCACGCGATGTGATGTTACCTTCACTCATATTCAAGTTAGCACGTTTGCGTTGGTCGGCAACAGCTTCGAAACGTCCACCAATGTCAATTACGATAAAGAACGTGCTCTCGAGTAAAACCGGCCAAGCGTAGCATTCAAATGAACTATCTTCAAGCTTGTGTATGGCCACAACAAACTGCGAAGTTCTAAAGCGCTGTTATCAGTTTTATGGTGGTTTCCGGCACAATCATCCAAAAACAACCGTATCAACTGGCTGTTTGTGTTTAACATTTTAAGAAGTCCAACCACATCGTAACACACGCACCCCCACGAATGATGCTCAATTTCCAAAAACAATGAAAAAGAAACAAGGAGCACTGCTCCTAAGCCTCAGGGCTAATTTGCTGTGCGAACCTCAGAGTAAATTTGAAAATGGGCAACGAAATTTCGGTGCAATAATAAATGATGTAATTTTTACAAAATAAAATCCCCTTTAAAATATAACTGGTAAAAACGACTGGCACACTTACAAGTTAGGACCGCGAGAGAAATTCTAATCATGGCATCAGCAATATATGGCCGCCTCCACCTCATCGTTAACGGAGATAAGAGCTGCATCGGCACATAGAACTGTATCAACCAGCCAATAAATATCACGAGCGAGTACAAAAGCTTCGCTGATTGAGAAAGGCTGGAAAAGAAAGAGAATTATTTGCAAGATGTGAACTACCACCAACAACGCGCCGTGAGAAGGTGTTAAAAAAGATGTAATTTGAACGAAAGTGGCTGCGTCGTTTGCTGCACCAGGAGCCAGAAACAACGCACGATCATGCAAGAACGTAACGCTTTGACGTTGCGGCTTACACGTGAGGACAACGAAGGTCGAACGTAGAATGAGCTGCCAGAACAACTCGCGTCCAGGCTTGAATCGACGTTGTACGAAGCCCCACAGAATTTGCATCGGCACGTAAAACTGGATGGCGTATGACGCTCCGATTACGAACGAAAACATCAATTTGACAGCCTGACTTAACCTGGAAACAGCGGCAGCAGTGCACGTGAACGCTGTCAAGTGCAAAGAATGCAAAACTGTACATGACGTTGGTCGCAATTGGACGAGCGATCAGCGATTACGCAATAAAAAGTAAAAACGACATGCTCTTTGTACAAAGCGAAACGCGAATCATTTTATCCTGAGGTGCAATAAATAGGCACCGACTCGATGCCTTTCCACGCATTTGCTCTTCTGCGCACCGCTGCTCAGTGCTTAGTCTGTTACGGGTGGTAGACCGGACGCTGAATTAGCGATCTGAGCAGCTGCGCTGTAAACCAAGTCTTCCCACTCTCCCCAGGACATTAACTTTAACATAAGGTTGTATTCAACCGAAACCAGCAAAATCTTTCTCAAGAAGCGACTCAACGGGATATTTAAGGAAAGTTGAGCATATTTCGTTGCCTTTGTCATTGGTCATCGTTTTCAAGCGAGTAAATGGAATAGTTCGCTGATGATAAATAGTAAGAATTCTAAAATATGCAAGGTTGGCATCTTTCCAAAAAACAAGGCCAACGCGTTAAAAGTCGATATCGACACAAAAATAACGGAAGTCAACGACATTTAAACTTAACCTGGCTTTGCATATTTGAGGTTTTATCTTCTGGAACCGACGAGCACTATACAGACATTGAAACGTCGGGTCAAATAAGAGTACTCACGGGGCTTCAGCCTGCAGGTTCAGCGTAATGCTGCCGCGAATGTCTCCGCCGTACTTCAGGTAACCGATAGTTCCCATGATGACATACAGCACTGAAACAACGGTCATTCCCAGGTAAAGGATGGCTGGAAAGTGTTTTGGATGCTTCATTTCATTTTCGATGGGCAATATCTGAATATCAACGGGCAAATGCTGTACTTTTTTGCATGCTACCAACAACAGCACAAGCGTAATGTTATAACTTCCACGTTCAAACTTTACGAACATACTCGGAGTTTATCGGATGGAAATACCGATGGACAACTCGCTGGACGCAACTCGGCAACGGTTGTTCAGAACAGGTTTGGATGAAGCGCGGCTTTGTCAATCCGCTCCAGATATTTGGGAAAAACGTGTTTCGTTGAATTGTAAAAGTAGCGCGTCCACGATTTTGGAAAAGGGTTGGTTTTTTGTTAATGTTTGGCCAGGAATTACGACAATCTTGTTAGGTATAGATGTACGGCATGCGGTTTGATTTCATACACAGCCCTTAAAAAAATTGGAGGCAAATTTGCATTGCAAAGCATAAGGACTGTTGCACGTACGAGGTGACGTCGAAATTTATTCCGGCACAAATACGTACCACGAAGATAACAGCGCAACGGACGCGAATCGCAGCGGATGAAAAAAAAGCGTGTTGAGTTTTCGTTTTGCTTTCGAGCAAACAACGCAACAGCACGCGCAGATGCGCAACAACTACACAAATGAAAGCATGCGACCGCTCTCAGATGATCGGTTGCCAGAAAGCAGAAACGGCACGAAAAAAGCACACAGTGCGGCAAGATGATGTAACCTGTGAGCGTGATGCCACTTTCTGTGAACACGACTTTTACGGGGCAAGTTCCACAGCCGGCTGTAGACCGCCTGTATGAGTAATTATGTTCACATCAGACTGAAGTGCAAAGCGGTGGCGTAAGCAAATATCTATTCAACAACGACTGCGTTCGAATGGGCATCTACATTATTATTTCGAGCACTGTGTAAGCTCAGCTCAAGTTTATAAAGCAATTTCATCTGGTTTTGCGAACTACAGACAAATTGGGTTGAGTGCACTGTCAGAAGACGGTACAGATAGTACATCGTATGTGCTTCAAAAGATACTTACAACACCGATTCCCTCAAAAGCATATATAGCAGTTCCAAAAAACATTGGTATATTGCTTGGACTCGCAATTAATGGCCTGGCAGAGATGGAAGGAAGGCCCTGAAAACAGTTTTAGGCGCTGACGTTATGCACAGCTCCTCAAATTAGATTTTGCTGCTCCATCATTGAAACATCATGCTCAACTTCTTTGTCCACACCATTCAGAAACACATAAACCGCACATTGCGATTACCCCTCAACAACACTGAATGCTATAATATATTTCAACTTTATTTGCTTGAACCAAGTATTAGATGATGTTCCACATGTCGGTTGTGCGCTACGCACTTGGTAAGCACCGAACACGGAACTGTGACGCAACGCATGCGCAGTCGAGTTACTGGTGTAATAGTTGAAACACTAGTTTAATGACAACTCCAAACCAAGGAGTTTCCAATACACTAGCACCTACTCATTACTTTAACCACCAGTCATCACCCGTTATAGCAGATTTAACTTCGAAGGGACTTACTTGGAAAACGTAGTAGAATATTATGCCGAGTGACACGACCGTCGCAATGTTTGCAAGAATTGAAAACCAAGCCAAAACTTTCAGATGGCGAATGAATGACAACAGAATGATTGGCACTAAGATCATCAGCATGAACACTCTGTCGCTCGGTGCACCCGGCCAATAGTTTTTGCACAAAACCTGGAAGAAGACTTTTGCCCATGACCTTTACATTTCCGTAGAGCAGCTTATTTCTAAATTTCTCGTGGGATTATAGTAAAAAACTTTCAAAACAAGCAAATTCAAACTGAATTACCGCCAAGATGGAGAAGAATTTAATTTATTGCTGTTCAACAGCACTAAATGATACAGTAAGGCCGTGAGCGAAACACGTTGGAAACTCAAGTTATACCTTCGGAATGAGTGACAGCAGAACTGGTCTGTCGTCATGGCGAACTAAATACATTCTCTCGCTAAAGATCCAACTTTAGTTCAGAGTCATCTACATCTCTAAAACTGACTTTACACTCGAAAAAAGTTAACATTTATTTCATAAGAATTCATACGCACAAGCAAACATATACACTGAAATCAGTTGAAAGTTTAGTTTTGCCGTAGAAGACGCCCAATATACATTTCAAATCATGTCAACTTTTATTGACATTCAACTGTACAGTATTTGTGTGAAGTAGTTAACACGTCAAATATTAAAGCACATACTGAATCGGGAAAACTAACCTGTCTGATATTCTGTGCCATGAACACAAAATAGACGCAGCAGAATCCAAGCTGCGTGATCATCAGGAAAACGTTTACTAGAGTCGCAGCAGCAGATCCTCTACCTTGCAGGAAACTGAGGGGCGCGTTCTCCACTGCATTCTTCATAACATTCGAGTAATCCATAGAGGCAATTCCCTGAGCTCTGTACATGATCGAACTAGTAAGAGTCGGCAGTTAAAAATTTGAGTTAAGCCACAGATAACCGACTGAAACATAGTACAGTTAATATTCAGACGGCAGCGTCTCGACTTTTGTTCGCCCATCAGTTGACTAGAGTCAAGCCTGAAGGTATTAACCGAAATCAAACAAAGATGCCGAACCGAAGATATTGAGCTATTGACTTTAAAAATTGGAATTACAAATAAGGTCTGTAATCATCACAGCGCAACAACCAGCTCCGCTTCCTACGGAACCGTTTCCAGACAATCGAGCAGATCAAGCGTGATTTCGCTGTCGTGACAGCAAAATGTTAATCAATTGAAATATATACAATTATGCACTCTCCACAATGGGGTAACCACACGGAATCTAGCGGGAAGTTTTTAATAGGAAATCGATTTCAAGTAAATTTACGAATGCTCCGTCTTGAAAATTGCAAGCAAAGCTTACGGGTGAACAGTTGAAAGGGTAAAGTAAGTTGAAATAAGCACAACTGTATTGCATCCACAATTCACTTCATTATCACCCCTCAAAAGGTCAGGAACTGCATGCGAACAGAAGCTGACTGGAATGCGAATAGCCTCGATCAACACCAATAGTCTGCGACTGCGTTACTCCATCTCCATGACACTTTACGCAATTTTGACGTCATGCGCGGATAATATTGCTGGAGTTTTTCATATTACTGTGTAATCAAATTACCTGCCTTTTGCGCCTCACAATAAACTTGCTCGAACTACATCAATGCTGTAATTTAAAATACTCGGATCAGACACTCAAAATAATATATTTGTGATAGAACGTAAAGTATGACTTGAAGTAGTAAAAGTACCATTGAATACGTGCAATAGAATACTATGAGCAGATGCATAGTAGGCTATATCCATTTTATTGTCTCTTAACAGTAGTGAAACGGCCTATTTGTAGCACTACAGTACTTACCTGCAAAAATGTTTCGAGCACATAACAAGCAGACGCATGCAGTGAACGCATATGAATGCCATTAAAATCAGTAAAAGTGGTCCGAACAGGATGCCGGCATGCTTAATAGCCCATGGTAGTCCAAGCAAACCAGTGCCGATGCTTCCTTTCATAAGGTGCATTAACGACGCTAAATCACTGTAAAATTCAAAAGGTCGATCTGCGTTCATTTGCACGCGAATAAGTGTCAGCTACAGCAGAGCAGTGGCACTAAAAATTGATTTATTTCTTCGTTAATAGCTGCAAAAACTGCAGAACGTACTGAATTTGCACTTTTAACTCCTTACCTCACCTCCATGTCCGCGGCGATTAACTCAACTGAAGCCTAACACGTGCTGAACACACGTTAAGATGTGTGGTGACAATTGATTTCCGGCGCATGCCGCGTAAAAAAAGACGCCGCGTGCAGCTTTAGTTATAGAAACGAACTTACGACGTTGCATGGGGATTGCTTGGCTGCTGATCAACCACTTCCACGTCATCATCGTTCGTATCATTCCAATCTCTTTGATGTCCGAAACGGTGTGAAAAAAGAAATCATATCAATACAGGGCTTTCAAAACAACAATCAGTTTCACTGATCAAACAAAGAAAACGGGCGCATGATGTCATTTGCGTGATCCTTATTGTGAGATGCTTTTTGCGCCAAGATATTTTCATACTTTCACCCGAAAACAGTTTTTTACCTAAATTTCAACTATCTGCACGTTCATTGCTTCTTTGATGGATATTTTAATTGTACACGAAGATAAGCGACAAGCATCTTAAATTTAACTAACCGCAACAAAGATTTAGCGTGCAGACTACAAAGGAGTAACACATAACTCGACGCTACACCATCCTGAAAAAGAAAAAAACAGCAAGTACCATTCTAGCAACGACAGAAACCACACGAAAGTGGTGAAAAAAAATTATTTTAACAGCAAAACTGAACAATAAGTGACCTCTAAAGATCAAAGACTGCCTTGACAACCGGAACAGCTGATAGATAACGTACCTATTATCATTCTGTTCATCATCCGACACAAGAAGAGGTTTTCGTTGCTCATTGGACATCACGGGAAAGGTGTCGTACGACGAATGTGAGCTTGATACCTGCACCAGTTAGATTTGATATGCAGAGATCGGCCGAAAAAATTTGAGACTGATGTTACACAAGGGCAAGGCTATACACAGGTTGGCGTGTATAGCAGGTGTTAGACGTTCTATAAAGAACAATGCCCATTAATAATGCTAAAGTGCACTACTTGATCCAGAGGCTAGCGATTGCAGAAATTGACGCAGTAGTTCATGGTTCGTGTTTGTGTTTACGCACTGTTGCATGCGCCATATCCAAGGAAAAAAGTTTTGTTGCAAAGCTGTTAATTGGTAACTAAGAGCACACCTACACGTACAGGTTAAACAAGTTCTTCGCACAGCACGAAAAATGTATAATGAGAGCAGTAAATGCAATTAAACACGTTGTGATCAATAGACTTGTCGTATGAAAACAACATTACACATTAACTACTGTGTATGCATTGGCTTTGGCAAAAACGATAAAAAATTCTAGCTTTCGACCACAACCCTGCTTCTTTGAAGTAAAAATTTTTCTAACCTTTGTTGCCATTCTTAAATTCGCTATCCTTCGTTGCTAAATCAGGTTCGGATTGTCACGTTCTGTCACTACTGCGTCAGCTTGCTTCTTGCAAGGCTAGTACAAAGAAAGACTGACTGCTCACTACCCAAAAAAAAACTGGTACTTTTCCGTTTCACAAAGAAGTAGCGGGCGATCAGCTGGTAACAATCGCATAAAAGTCGCTCTGCTGCAGTGACCTAGTTAGTAGATAAGAGGCGCTAAAACCGCATGTCCATCTGTAGACCATCAAGCAAGTCATGCGTATGAATTACTGTCTCTTCGGTCGCAATTACGAAACATTTTTCGTGCACATCCACGCAGGTTTCAGCGTATTGTGAGCAACGGAAACTTCAAACAAAGAAGCCTCACCATCAGAGTCTACTACACCGTTTCTGATGCTCGACTAAATGCCACAAACGCTTTCAATAATCCACAAACTGAGCGAAAGTTAAAGACATAAGGTAAAGGCTTGTGATAGCTGCTGACGGCCAACAAAGAAAAAGCCTAAGCGAAACACGACTACACTCAAATAATAAACTGATTTATCGTTTCTAAACGTCACCGCAGATGTTCGATTGGTTCCTTATACTGCTGGTGAAACACCGAAAGGTCAAGCCGCTTTGCAAACAGATAAACCACGCGGAATATAACCGGCTGTTCATTGTTCAACAGCGACACCGCACGGAAAGATCATAGTGACGCATCACTGTTGTTTTTTCACGATCTTAATTAGGCGTTCGGTGATGACGAAAAAAATCCCTTATCGCCGCGACTTGCAGCCCAATCCACGATGCGCATCGGAGAAGTCGCTGTCAAACAAATGCTGCTTTATAAGAGAGGGTATTACAAGTGAGGAGGTTTCTAACGAACAACAGACTTGCTTCACATGAGCAGTGAAGGCATTCGTCAAACTGCATTCAGCATTCTATCAAGCTTGTTTTTCTAACTTACTCCCACGCTAACATTTTGCTGCAACTGCACAACTTTCTGTACTATTCTAAGCTATTTTTATACCTGCAAACATAACGACTGCCCATTAGCAATTTACACCAGCATTGCAACTTCTTGTCACTATGCACATGGAAACATACTTTTGACCTGGTATTGAAAGCTAAATTTGCTTGAACGGTTTTGAACATTACATTCACGATTTTACTTCAAAATATATTAAAAGCTGAGGAGGTTACAAATACAGCATAAAATGCTAAAAGCTGAGGAGGTTACAAATACAGCATAAAAATTAAAAGCTGAGGAGGTTACAAATACAGCATAAAATGCAGTATATATATATGGACATGTGAAGTGCTTTGAGCAGTAATCACAATGTATGCAAGATACAAAGCAGAACAGAAAAACTGTAAACACAGGAAAACACGACCCTTGGCAAACATTTTCGTGGAGTTGATAGTAACCTAGGACCGTGTAGATCATTTACAAGATGACAACAATTTTTAAGGAATAATTACCTCATATAGCTGTTGCAAGCAGAGCTACAAGCCAGGTGAAACATTACTTTGACACACATTATCCATTGTCCTAAATGCACGCTTAACAAAATGCTTTCAGAACCAGCTACTTCTATCTGTAAAACAAAGACATACTAACCAGATTGAAGAAGTATACTGAGACAAGAATGCCATGTTGTTGACAGTACTTAGTACTTTTAAAGTCTATCAAAAATATACAAAAACAAAGGAAAAATGCACCATATAATAATTGGTTGTATGAATCCTAGTGGCATCAAACTCGTGCGAGTCTGACAGAAGTTAAAGCTTTTATCTTCAACCAATAGATTAACCTGTGGCACAGAAGCTAAGCAAATCGACCAATTTTCAGAAAAATTGTTGAAAGCCTTGCAAATGGACAAGTTAATGCCTAAAACACTCTTAAGGAGAAAGCTTTTAGGGTTTTACACATTTGTTTGCATGCTATGTTATGCCTCTTGCTTTTTAAGAGCTTCATCAGCCTTATGAGATGTATATCTGTATGTGCAACTGCTCAGACCTTATATGGGATTCGTCACAAAATACACTATTTGGTCCCATGTTTAATCTTGAGTTTGTTTTGGAACATAAAACGAATAGTATTTAAAACTTACCAAATTCTAGTGGTGAACTTCTCTGCAGATACTGTATTATGCTTACTATCCCTCATGCACCATAAAAGCACTTACAGTCAAAATAGGCTAATTGTGATAGTACAAGCAATTACAACATCACAAATAAATATCATAACATTGCATTAAACTGATTTAATAGACCAAGAAATGCAGAATTCACAAAAATCACAAACTTCTCCAATTCATTTTAAAATGACTGCGACTTGTACCAGCACCCACTGTGCGCAAACACCTCCCACTGTATTTTGTAAAAATTGCATGACACACATTTGACATGTCAACTGTGTTGCCAGTCATAAGTGGTACATGAGTCACAGACCTAGTTTCCAGGTTTGAAACTATATTCCACAGCTTGCATAGTTAAACGCAGTGGTGTTTTCACACAAATTTTTATATTCCTAGCATATCTGCTTTACATAAGCCATGTTTGCTAATATCAAAGTAGCATACCAGCAGCCACTTAAATCTGAAATTGATCAAATGAATCAAAATCTCATTGCCAGACCTACCAAGAATTCTTCATGGAGTACTGTTTTCCCTTTTTTGATATTCATTTCAGTTAAATTTGCTAAGAGGATAGGTCTAATTAGCATCTCAATTTCTAGAGAAAAACTACTTTTGCACTTAAATAATGGTATGAACAGCACTTTTTTTTAAACTAAAGATTTGTTGACTGTGAATTAATTAATAAGTTTACCTATAAAGAAGTGATATTAATGGAATTGCAGACACAGTAAAAATATTTTCTTGTCTTCCAAACACCACTTGCAGCCCTTGTTACTTATTTGACAGTCCACACTAATGTATCTGATACAATGCTCTGTGACATCATCTAAGCTCATGTGTGACAGCAGCACAAAAAGCAAGCAACAAATGGAGAAAAGCTCCATATATATATGACTTAACTGCACATATTACCTGCTTTGCATATCAGAAACAGTAGAACTGCATTGAAACTGTTGATTGCCATTTTCTGAAAACAACATGCAAGAACACAAACAAAATAGGCCAAGCCTGGTGCAGAGTCAAAATTAAAAATGAAAACACTGATAAATATGCCACAAAATTTAGGAAGCACGGATTAAGCCAACCATGGCTACCAAAATTACATTGTTCGGCATACAAAACTTTATCCACTGCAGAATGGTTTCCTTTCAATTGAAGGTCAAACTTTAGTATTTGTTGCAATATGTGCAAGGAAGTATTTTTCCTTACAGCACACTTGTAGATAAGAGCAGATTTTACTTAAATTAGCCCATCCACTATAGAAAAAACTAGAAGTATTCAGAAAGCTTTTTCAAATCTGGGCTTAAAACTTAGGGCTAGGTTCAAGTAAGTAATTACTTACATGAAAAACCTTTACTTATTACTTGGTTATGTAATTTTGCCATTACTTGATATTTCAAGTAATTTGCCGTTAAAAAAGTTGATATTTTAGAAATCATGTCTGTTCTGTTGCTGTAAACACAATATTATACATGACATGCATCATCACACATATAATAACCTGTTGAAGTAAATAGATTTCTTGCCATGTAGAACACTTGTGAGTCACAATTGTTGATTGTCATCATGATGACGATTTGGAGCTAGAAGCTCATTCCATTATAAATTGAATTGTGGCCAACAGATGCAAATTTTGTCTGAACCACCCAATTACGTGTGGTTTAAAAATTGCTGTGATTTTTATGTGATTTAATTTTAATAAGTATAAATGTTGATTTTCCTGATTTGCTCGAATTACCCAAGTAATCTGTTAGAGATTACTTATTACTAAACAACAATTTTTGTTGCATGAACCCAGCCTTGGTGAGATGATGGTAATGAAAAGTCAGTGCATTTTCCACAATGAAGTTTTTTCATGCATAAGCAAGGTGAGTGTTTATTCTCAGTTTTAGATTTGGTGTTATGCTTTATCTTAATATAATACACTGACTGTGCATTGCTTGTGACTAAATCATATTTCCGGATAATCTATACGATGGTGACAAAACAAAAGATCCTCCATTGTTTTGACAATAGATAGTAGGAGGGATCTAACTTCATTGTCATAAGTATTTACAGTAGCATCAAATGCACCTTACTGGCTCGTTTTGATCCAAAGGCCTCGTTATCAAGCAATAAGTAAAGCCAGATTGATTTTTACCTTTAAAGTTAAAAGAATCTTGCCTTAGTCTAAATCTTGCCTTAAATCAGTTGCTTTCTAAAGCAATCCCTACGCTGGAGGTATAAACAGTTGCTTTCTAAAGGCATCCCTACGTTGGAGGTATAAACAGTTGCTTTCTAAAGGTATCCCTATGCTGGAGGTACAAACAGTTGCTTTGTAGATCAACTCCCTACGCTGGAGGTACAAACAGTAGCCTTCTAAATCAACCCTACGCTGGTGGTACATCCCTACGCTGGTGGTACAACCCTACGCTGGTGGTACAACCCTACGCTGGTGGTACTGACACCGCCGACCAGTCCTCCCATCATCTGTGTTATGTTGATGTCTATTGTGTTTTTCTTTTTTTTTTCTTTTGGTTGTATTTTCTAATCTCTTTCTTTGTTAAAAATTGCTGTAATATTTCAATGTTTTCGATTTATATGCTTGGATTAGCATATGGTCTTAGTCACTAAACCATAAACCTAAACTCTACACCTAAACACAAAAGATAAAACCAACAGTTTTAATCTGAAAGCACTCCCATCCAAGATGTCATCTCTACTAATGTACTAGCAGAGCCAGAGCAAATGCTGAGAGCTGAACTGATGACCACTAGCACAGCAGGCATAAATACTAAAACCACTCGATTACATTCACCATGCTGCTAGCGTCAAAAACTCAACGTGATATATGTGGCGATTATGTGGACAAAGCCAGATACAGATTTCAGTTTGAAGGCAAATAGTCCAGTATGAGTATAGAGCAGCTAAGAGCTTTTGCTATAGTAATAGTATATTGATGGCATGGTAAAAAAAATAGGCACTACCTTTCTTCAAATGTGGCGATGACCTGAAGAAGCTTTCTGTTCTTGGGCTGTGAATTAAATGTTAAAAAACTTTGTGCATGCACTTGCCGTGGAATTCAATCTGACTTTGCCATCATAGCCTAAGGTTTTGCCATACACTACTACTGTAGTAGTACTAGCCAGAGCCAGACTGGAAAACGTGGCAGTTGTCGACGAGATATCGTGCGTGACAAATACTTTTTGGCGGGACTCGCGTGACAAAACATTGGCGGGTGAGGTTCACGCGTAACT
>JGI24022J15233_10001900_pt1 | contig 18606 bp, 14 predicted proteins | sample Ectturendosymbi2_FD_15233 | JGI IMG/M metagenome (IMG submission 15233) | reverse complement strand
AAAAAAAAAAAAAAAAACACCCCGAAGAACGCAAAAAAATAACAAATTAAAGAATACTAAAAATCAAAATGTCAACTAAAGGGGGCTCAGTTTTTACATTTGCGGGTGTGAAAAGTTGGTGTTGACGAAATAGGCACGTTTTAAATATAACTGTTATTCACCTCGAACTCAAAAGTTTCCATGTCGTCTTCCTCATCAGCTTCTGAATTATATCGAAGCCACACAAGCCCTTCATCAATATCTCGCTGCGAGAAACGGGTCAAAGGCCGTGACCTGTAGTGACCTTCTGACGTCCGGATCCAATCATCCATAGACAAACCACGTTGAACAGGGGCGTCGGATAGCTCCGGTACCATCAGCACAAGCTCCCCTCTGTGCAAATGGCCCGAATTTATTGATTCATACTCAAGAACATTGATAACTAGTAAGAGGTTAAAGTCATGAGCCAGTATTTAGGCCATAAGTCAAGCATAGGTCAGAAGTCATACGTTATACTGAACCATGATTCTAAGTCAATGGACCTTTTAAAAAATTTGACTCGGACAAAAGTTTGAGCCCTGGAACCAATTCGGAACGAAAACGTTAACTCAGCGATCAGGTAAAGTTTACACCTTTAAAGTGATGGTCAGTCATACATCAGGACTTACAGTTCTTAATTCGAGCTAAACAATAGAAACAAGGTTGAATACATAAGAACACCGGATCTTTGATTACAGCCGGCGAACCACGTAAATTAAACCAAATTTTGACCACTGACCTCTGTAAAAGAAGGCATGAACGAAGCACACGCGAAGTCTTTTACGTAAATGGCCCAAAGTCAATAAGGTCTAAGTGTTTCATCAACTACGTGTTTAAGCGCCTAGCGCAGTTTTTTTGCCCACGGAAAGTTTCTGCACGTAAGAGACCAAATTACTTGAAAGTAATTTTAAACAATGATTTCGAAATAATGGCTGACATGCACTAAATTGTTCTCTGTTGTACTCCCGGAACCTTCAACATAATTTCTGATCTTGCGTGGTACATTGTATTAATTGAATCTATCTGGTGATGAGGATGAAAATATCTTATTCCGAGACGACCGCAATGATTTCATTTAAATCTTCGACTTTTGTTGTTTGTTGCTAATTTTAAACCTTTTGTTCTTATCGCATTGTTGTGTAAGATGCATGAAATTCACCCGAGAAGTTTACATACGTGCAGAGCCAGGAAAAGAAAAACGCGTGCAAGCAATGCAACTATGTAACCAATCGCAAGGTTTGTGCATTCGCATGTGTCGTGCGTATCAACTTCATTATTAATATTTGTAAGCAATCCGGTGTTATTTAATCAGCAATCCGCAGACTAATCGAACACTTTTTTAAAAATTACGTTTATCTTTACTTCCATAGTCCTCTGAAGCTCAGCGACAAATTAAAGATTTCAATTTCATGTTCATCAGTCATCGCTTCATAAAAACATGGCGGCAACGCGGACGATTTTACGAAATTAACGAAGACAAAGTGCTGGGGAAAAATGCGTGGGTCATGGAGTGAGGATTTCTTAATGTAACGAAATTCCAAAAACGAAAGGCATTTTCTGAATGTAACGCACGAGTTATACATGATCGTCTAACAATTTATAAACAATACCAAACAATGTGAACTTTTTGCAGCTCTCCACTGTCAGTGGACACGTCAAACAATAGAACCACTGACTGACGAAAAAGAGCGTAATTCTGCCGAATAGATAACTACTTGTGGCATGCATTTTGAAAAAGCAATTGGACTGCGTTATTGAATGGCACGCAAATTAATATTTCATAAAGTGCGCAAATTAATATTTCATATTTTCATAAAGGTGTTATTGCAAATAAACTCCTAATGGCTCGTAACTTTGTCTGTGGGGTGCGTTGAACCACGCACAACGAAGCATAACTTTTGTTGCAACGGCACGATGACGTCACAACAAGCAAAAAACGCAGGAAAACCATCCAAGAAACGCATCAGCGCAAAACACAAGGTCAAAGGTCAATCTTACTTTTGTGTTTCGCTTTTGCTCAAAACATAGATAATCTTTGAAGGATCCTTGACATTGCTCGCTTCGAGCAGCAGGTGCTGGTTATCTATCTGAGCGACGCCTCCTCTAACGACTCGAATTCTTTTGTTGTTGATCATCATCACCGAATCATTGCCCTGAACAACATCAAGCTCTCCAAAATTGTAAGTCTGCTCACAAGCAACTGCATCTAGTTGAATATAATTATTTACTTGATAACCTTTACTCTTATCACTTCATTAAGTTGTTGCGCCATGACTTGATATTTCAAGAAAATTTCTTTTGAAAAAGCTGAGACTTTAGAAGCCACATCTGTTGCTGTAAACACAATATTATACATGACATGTATCCAGGGATGTCGTGGGCCGGCAACGCGTGGGAACGGCATTCCCATGCCTTTTTCGTTAGCACTACATCCCTGCATGCAGTGTTCCCTCCAATTTTTAATAATGCTTAGCGGCAAAACAAGCTGGTGCGCTGAATCACAATCTTACTGAGCAGAAGTTATTAAATCTGTTACACAGTAAGATGTATTGCAGATAAAAACTAAAAATAAAACACATTTTATTGCGCTAAGGATTGTTGCAACTGCGCAGAGGGATCTTAGCAGCTGCGTGGTCACGCAGCTTAGAGGGAGCATTGCCTGCATGTATCATCAGTCATCACACATAAAATAAGCCATTGAGGCGAATAGATTTCTTGCCTGTGCAGAACGCTTTGTGAGTCACAATTATTGATTGTCATCGTGATTACGATTTGGAGCCAGAATCTCATTCCATTAAATTAAACCGCGGCCAACAGGTGCGGGTTTTGTCTGAACCGCCCGTTATGTGATTTAAAAATTGCAATGATTTTGATGTGCTTGCATGTTTTTAAGTTTAAATGTCGATTTGCTTGAATTACTTAGGCTACGTAAGTAAGCTGTTAGAAATTACTTAAACAATGAATTTTTGTTACTTGTACCCAGTCCCACTTACAGCTCTTCCAACCATGTGCCGTATGATGGTGGGAAGTCAAGATAAACACTTTTTTCAGTGGGAAAATTCAACCAGATAAATATTTCCTACTCTAAGATCATCAATTGCCGGCGCAGACAGTGGTGATTTAAGATTGGTTGTTTTTTCCTTAACTCCCTGGTTGACAACATCACATGAACCCAGTCGCTTGTAGAACTGCGCTTCTCCCCAACTGCATTTTGCCCAGATCGGAAGTTTGTTATAAAGTGTTGGGGACGGAACAGTTGGAAGTTGCCGGAAATTAATTCCATTATTTAACTCAAGAAACTTATAAGCAGCTCCAGAAATGTCAAAAGAAGTCTGCACTGACAGTCAAACAGACTGAAAAGGAGCGAATGCAGTAAGTCAGGAAAACTACGAGACTCACGTCTGACATCAAGCACACAGGTGAAGAATATAATTAATGAAAGAAGATCTCGAGCGGAGACACAGGTATGGTTCGGTTTACGGGGCGCCACAGGAACAAACGATAATGCGTTCATAAATAATTCACCGTGCTGTAAGTATGCCACGAATAAAGGTTTAAGCGAAGCTAGTGTCAATCCAAAGCAGCCCTCAAAAGTAACATGATAAAAATAGTATTCTAAGCATCATCAGCTCTTCTTTGAATAGAATTTAACCGAAACCTAAAGAAAAACTATTTTTTCGTGCGCCAGACCACACCGTGAGCATCATGTCTTTCGGGAAAAGTTGCAGAACGTAGATTTAAGTAAAAGCAGGAGTTCGTTATCCCACGAGAAGTACGGAGGTTTAGACGAGGGAGAAGACGCAATGTCGAAGTGTATTTTGTTAAATAAACAATTTGTATGCGGCCCCTTTCGCAGCTGTTTAATTAAAGGCATTATTTCGGCTTCAGGATTTTCATTCGCAGAACATTTAGCAAAAATGCAATCCTAATCGAAGAGATGCACAAAATCTGAAGCTAACTCACCTTTTACACTTACAAGTATACATTAAATACAAGTATACATTAAACAGCAATCAACATCACACGCTTCTACAACATGACGTCAACTGAAAACTGTTTGGAGTGATGTTTGTAGAAGTGGTAAGCTACGTAGGGTTTAGAGGTTATTTGGACAACAGTTCTCTCGAAAACATCATGCATCTCAAGTACGAAGGGTATAGGAGTAGACATACACAGACACGCTCAAAGCTTAGTATTCCTGGACCGGATATCGTCTTAACAACCTTTGGAGATTCCAGCGCTCTATAAACATTTCAACTTGGTATTGTGTTATAACGGAAAGATAACTAACTAGAGCCCACATAGGCAAGCTATACCCAAGAAATGGGCCAAAAGCAGCTTGGCCAAGGGGGTAACATCACGGTCGATGCAGTGGTTGATGTTTATGGACGATAGCGCGTTCAGCCGTTTTGCAGATTAACTACATCTGAAGTTTGCAGTTGGATCCACACCAAGTTCGCGCCGTTTCAGCTTCAATTAAATATCAGTCAGAAAAAATAAAGGCAGAATTTTAAAAAACGCGACTCGTGCAAAGATTACAGCTTCTTTCTGGTCAGTAAGTCTACGGTGCATTGCTTGCACTGTTGGCTTGCAGCAAGTAACAAACGTAATTATATCAAAAATTTTAGTTAGGAGATGCATTCTTACATATCTGTAACGACTTCCTGCAGCACCACAACCAATAAAAACATTTCTAATGAAGTCACAATCAGCCGGAGGGCAGCATGATATAATTAAACATAGTTCTCATCAAATAGTATCCAATGTTGTCACCAAACAAAAATAATAGCGAGGGGGCAATATGGTCAAAATGTTTGGGAAGCACTGATCAAATTATTCGATACGCCGTAGACTCGGAAAAGTTCAATTTTGGAGTTAATCGGTTGGTAACTGGACGTTCTCGAGTTTCGAATCCGGAAGAACCTGTTTTCTGGAAACTTAACCCGGGGTCCTCGAGACTGGAGCAGACACTAAAAAAGACTACAGCTGTTATTTTCGCAGAAGAAAAAAAGCAACCAGGACGCTTCTAAGTCTTCAGTGGCGTTTTACTTCTTTGTCTATTCCTCCACAGCAATCGTGGAAGCATTTCGACGAGGTCGGTGATGCTTCGCTGCACATCTAATCAATCCCTAATTGTTCATGAAATAAATTCAGGTGGCAAACAGCTGTACAACATGTTAAACATTGCAGTATGTTTATACCCGCTATCAATGAACATCTGAATAACATGTCATAAACGAGATTTTCAATGCAGCTAAGTCCACCCAAAGAAAAATTGAAAAATTTTCGAAAGCGACGAAAATTACTTCCTACCGTCTTTATCAATTTGCAACTACAATCGTTCAATCCTCACCCAGCAGAGCCTAGCCTTGCTTCAAGAACAGTCGTCCTTAATTTACTATTCAAACAAGTAAGAGAAAATTACTTCTGCAAACTATCGGCAAGTTCTCTTAGAATACAGATCATCTTAAGGAAACCACTCACCCGTGGCAAAATATTGATGTGGAGCACCGTGTTTATGACGTGGAACTTGTCATCGATTTGAAGGCTTAACACGTCATACAAAACATTTTTGTTTGCTCCGCTGCTATGAGGGACAAACGCTATGTCGTCGTTTTGCAAATCCAGCACCTGAACAAACAATTTTTATGTCAAATAATGAATCCGTGTTGAGGAGAAACAAGGTTAAGATCAACTTCAAAGCAGTCATGTCCGCCCTGCCACGTTGGTGGCACAGGTTGGACACAGAAACACGATGGACATCGAACCAAATTTAGCATCTCAGAAAAACTGCTTTCAGACTAAACAACCGTTGGTATCCGCTAATGTTGTGTCTACTCTGATCAGCAGACATGTCCGACATCCCATCACAAAACAAGTATACCTTGTTTCAGTCACATAGGGTATACTGATTAAGCAATATACCACACTAAATAACACTGGCTATCTCAACAATTCACCTTGAATGATTTAATGCTACGGTCAAAATTGGGCAGCTTGATCACGTGACCGTACTGAGGAGGATGTACAATTGAAATTGTTACGTCATATGCGTTATCTTCATCTTCAACATTGAGGTAAGCCGAGTGACTTATCTTGGCAACTTCTCCAGACCTGTATCAATAAAAAGTTAAAAAGAGCTCACGCAGCACATGCTGTAGAAGATACCATTCAATCAAGCAACTGGTTCATTACCTGACGACAAGTGGTCCGTTTTGCGAAACGCGAGGAGCAATTTCCGACACAACCGCGATGGGGAGTGTTTGCAAATCGCTGCTCAGATGACCATCGGTTGCTTGGAAGGTTGCCTCCCCATATCGTTGATGGACCGACTCATGTATGAACCAGAGGTTACCGCGAAGAACTTTCTGGTAAGGAACTTTAGTCCCAACAGTGATACGGGTCTTCATGAACAAAATAAAATGTAGCTGCTGTTAATTAAAAATTCACTTGAAGATGTGAAGATGTTTGACCGTCTTTAAAAACAAAGACAACACATAGTAAATTTTCCTCATTGACACAAAAATAGCATACCTTTCTCAATAAACAGTAAAGACATAAAATTATACGACAGTGTATCCGAAAATCAATTACAGTTTTGATGTAAACCTGGAAAAAATCAAACTGAAAAAATTTTCAAACGAATTTGTCTACACCCTGCACAACCGACTCCCACAGAGGTTCTTACATTATTTATTTCAAACCATCCGTTCGACGCATCCATCTTGAGAATAAGGCGAAGCTCGCTTGGATCCGAGTCCTCGTCAGTCACACGGATGACGTCAACCAGCGATCGAGACCCGATACCAAGTGTCACTTGACCGTTCATCTTGAGCAACGGAGCGTGACCGTTTTCCTGATATACAAAAAGTTTTGAGAGAAAATAAAAAAAAAACGTGAATACGATTCATGGCGATTCTTTCCGGTTGAAACGGACGACATTCAATATTCTTCAACGTTTCGGCATATTTTTGATACGTTTACTTACTGCAACTATATTTAGCTTTATTAAATAACCCCCCAAAGCAACGCAAAATAATTTCAGTAGTTTCTAATATTCTAAGATTTCTTTTCACGCATCAGTGCATACGAACTGACCAGCAATCAGCAAAGAAAATATAGAACGATTGGTTCCGGTCCAGTGCACTCACCACACACACGCGGCTTTCCTTGTTTCCATAGCGACCTTGCCCACATTTTATGACACAGCTGGCGCCAGGTTTTGAAATTGCTTCGGAGTTTCCAGCAACACCTGCAACATTTGGTGATTGAGCAGCTGATTCACATAAAATTTCCATTTCATTGTGTTTTTGCATTTTTTTCAAAAACGTTTGTGCCATTGATGACGCAATGTAACTGCAGCAATTGATGACGTAATGTAACTGCAGCCATCGCATGGACTTCTCTCACCGAAGCACAAGACAGGAAAAGCTTCAAGCTATATTTCAGACAGACCATCCAGTTTACTTATGCTAGAACAGCAGCAGGGAAAACACTTCACACTTTCTATTAAAATTTAAGCAGCTCAAAACCATTTGACATGTTTTTAATAAACTTTCCGAACCATCAAAATCATTGATTGGTGGCAGCAGGAAGGTTCGGTTATCGCACTGTAGACATGTTTCACCGTCGACACACAGGAGACAGTGAACGGGACACGGCGAGCACCTGCTTGTGGTGGAGTCAGCAAAATAACTTCGTGGACAGGCAGACAAGCATCGGTTTCCTGAAATTAATATCGCCAAAGTTTTTAACCAGGAGGTCAGTTAGAGAATAATTGCAATCTTAGTCACTTAATAGTCAATGCCAAATACGAGTGAGTCGGTCAGCATTCTTTCTGTAATGAAATCAAAAGTAAATAAATAAAAGAAATAGATAAAACGCACGATGCGCAACTTCAAAAGCCTGTTTGATCTTTACGCAAGCGCCAGTGCATGTAATTGTAAAAGAACAACAGGAAAAATCCAACGCACTTATTGCTTCGGGTGAAATTCTCACAAGCGGATTTCCATTCGCTGCACTGAATATAAACCAGTAACTTGTCAAGGTGCGCAAGCAGAGGTCTGAAATGTTCTTACCGTGCAAGACATATGGATGGCGACAGGCGGAACACTGATCAGTTCTTTTACATGAAGCACATCCAGGTGAGCAAGGGAGGCAATTGTCACGTGAAAGGTAGAAACCTATAAAAATAAATATTACAGTTCGCAGAAAAATAGAGTACAAAGAGCGATGACGATTTACGATGAGCAACAAGTGAAAGTGATGGTTTGAACGCTGGGTTTTGGCGCAGCAAGAAGCAACATGTGGCGACAGCATAAGATGCGGTCCGTCATACATATGTGCGCTGGCGCTTCACCTGCAGGCGAATGACTAAACACAGGAAGATTTGAAGAATTAAGAAACACTGTACCGACGGTTGTTTATCTCTAACCAGATATTAACTTCCAAATCTCAGCTTCACCCAACACCTCTATCACAGTTTTGAATGTTGTTTAGTTTTACTGAGCATCTAAATCCCCCCTCAACGGTGTACATCTGCCACGGCGTGCCTCTCACCGTCAGAACATTCTCGAACGCAACTTCCTTGCTGGATCTTGAACCCCGGCATGCACTCAACACAGTCACTTGATGAAGGTCCTGTGCACCTCACACAACTCCAATCGCATTCTTCGCACACTGCTGTTCCAGAAGTGTTGGCTGCACATTCAATGCACAAGTAATGAAACCGAAACCAATCTTTGTTCATGAAATAATTTTAGTTGCAAACATCGTTACATTAGAAACACGCAGTCAGATCTTTGTACTTCGGCTTGACCCACTCACCACTCCAAGCAGGATAAAACTGCTGAGCACATGTTGATGTACATCGGCCATTTTGTATTACAAGTTGAGGTTGTCTGCAGGATAAACACTGTGGCCGAGCGCTCTTTTCCGTTACACGACAAGTCTTGCATGTTGATGGACAGGCTTCGCAAGCACCTTCGTTGTAACATTGAAAAAAGATGACGTAATGTATAATGATCGAAAAACAAAAACGCAAATTCCACGATGGCTGACAAAAACAACTGGCACTTGACAGCACGATCAATCATATCATTGGTCAATCAGCTTGAAGGTGAAGTTTGGAGTGTTGATTTGCAGCACCACGCGAAGCCACACAAACATATGATGACGAAGTTAAGGATTTAACTTAAAATAACAGATAGTCACATTCAAGTTCAGGAGAGTATTAAACCATGTAACGAACAAACACCAGCCACCAAACAACAAAATCTCAGTCACTTGGTTTCCTGTCTCACTGCTACCTCTGCATCGTCGGCCCATTCGGATATCACAGACGCCCAAACCCGATCTTGATCAGAGATAATTTCTACATCTCGTGCTGACCTGTGTTGAATGACGGGTAATATCCAGGCTCGCAAGTTTCGACACAGGTCCCTGACAATTTTGAAAGTAGCCTTCCTTCGGAACATTTATCGCACTCAGTTGATGACGTGCACTGAACGCAGTTGTCGCTGCATCGCTCACACATCGATTTCGATCCAATTACCTGCGAAGCAAAATATGAGCAGCAAGTGAAAAACAATTACCTTCTCATCTAAGAGACTCCTCAATTATTATCACTTACCGTTAGAAATGTTCCTTTGGGACAAGAATCAACACAACCTCCATTATAATAAGCTTGGTTTTCTGGGCATGAAGCCAAAAAGTTCCGCCTTAAACATCTTCCATGCTCTGTTATGAAATCCATTTCAATGCATTCGTCTTCGCTGAGACACACAGTGCCTTTACCATCGTACTCAGCCAGAAGATATCTTTGCGGTTTGCAGGAAGAGCATGATGTTGGACTGGTGCATGATGCGCATGTTGTGTTACATGCTGCAAAGCATGTTGTAGAACGTGAGATTACGTAATCACAAAGGAGCAGAGCGATGACCGGTATGATAGTAAAAAGCAGCAAGAACAGTTAACTTTTAAGGTGACAAAATCAGACATAAGCAACTGCGTGATGAGGTGCGCAGTTCATTTTAAGACCTTTCTCAAAAAATACTTCTTCATTGACAATAGAAACACAAACCCGCACTCTAGTAGATTTTTGTGTTGCTTAGGCGTTGACACGAATTTCGTTTCCCAAACTGCTTGCTTGAGCATTCAGGTGATGTTTACAGCATGACGATGAAAAAAAAACTTGATTTATCAAGCACAAAAAATTGATACAACACGTTGCACCGCTGTGGTAGTTCAGATAAACACACTCCCGAAAACGTTTATTATTTTGTCTTTAGCACAATGTGATAATTGGTGCGGCACAGTTTGAATGAGAGTGCATAACAAAAGAGAAACACTGATATGACGTCAAGCCTCATAAGGAAGCCGGCAAAGCCTGCGGGCGGCCACTGCCATACGAGCCAACTATGTGGTAGCTTTAGTTAAACAAACAAGACCGTCGCCCACGCTGGACCAATTACGTGATCATACTGTTGATACGCCCGACTGACCTTTGCATATATTTTCGTCGAGGTAACGCGAGGGTCTGCATCTCGAGACACACCGTCCGCTGGCGACACTTCCCCCTGAAATGGGCTGAATAACGTAGCGGGAGGTTGAACACGAAGTGCAATCGTTGGGGGTTGGTCCAATACATGAATGGCAACTTTCATGGCAAGCTACAAAAGGATAAATGTTTTAGCAAAATCAGACCACAGACAAACATTCATTTACACCCAAAAGTTCACAATCAGTGAAACTTTTCCATTACCTTTGCATTTTCCATTAATATCTCGGAAATACGTTATCGGGCACTGAGGGAGACACTGGCCACGATATAAACCGGAGCCAGGGCCACAAGACAAGCAATTCCTATCCGAAGGACCAGAACAAGAAGCACAGGATTTATGGCAAGCTGTAAAAACAAGTATAATAAGTAGCTGGATGCAGCACTTACCGTCATAGAATTGCATCAGACTAATTTCAGGCAAGTTGCAGCAGTTTAACGAAGAAACAGTCCAAAAAGATAATTTCGATTCAACAAAGAAAAGCCACCTGCGCATCTCGATATAGAAAGCTGGTAATATCCACGTGAGCATCGTTCAACACATTTCGTCTTCTCCACCAGCATTCCACTGCGACACGTCAGGCAGTGGTCATCATAACCGCTGCATGTTTCACAGGAATGATGGCACGCTGAAAATATCGAGGTACTGTGGTAACGAATGTTCGTAAATTTTTATTACGGCTAACACTAATTTTTGCTGCTAGAAACATATGATAAAACGCATTTTCAAATACGTTTGGTCAGACGATACAAATTAACGGGGCTTTATTTTTTAACAAACAGCTGCGCTAATAGACATGACATGTCCACAGCGTCTAAATCCCTCCAAATTCGTTAACAGTTACCACGGTCTTATTCATTTATACTACTTCATTTCATCACAAGACGACAGTTAAGAGATCTAGAACCTGCTCTGATCCACATAATACCCTTACACCCGTCGAACGAACAGAAACGTTCCATATAGGTCTACGCCAGTGTTTTCAACCGGGGTTCCACGGAACCTTAGGGTTCCGGGAGTGGCTGCCAGGGGTTCCGCCGAAACATAGAAATAAAACAAAGATGCGACATTTCTACCCATTTGTTTCATTACAGGAAGTAGGACAGACACTTGGATCGTTGCACAGGGTTCCATGAGCAACGCAAACATTTAAGGAAGGTTCCACTGCAGCAAAAAGATTGAAAAACACTGTTGTATGTTTTCGAAGTTCGATGAACAGAAGTTAGACTTACCAGTGCAAGTGTTATTGGTAAAGTAATAGCCCTTGGCGCATGTCACCACACAGTCATTTTCCTGGAGTATTGTGCTGGAGTCTTTGCATTTCAAGCATTTATTTGATGACGCACAGACAGAGCAGGACCGTTTGCATTCTGTCAACATTGAAATAACAAGTCACCAGGTAAATTGACACACTTTGGCAAACCAGGCCAAATGTCTTAGGTCTCAGAACATTTACAAAGTAACTAAGTTTAAATTTAGTTTTGTTGAAGCGATTGAATGACTACTCAAGACTATCAGTATGCGATCAACATAAAAAATGACAATAAGGTATCACTAAATGCTAATCCGCTAACACGGAAAAGTGTCCGCTAAGTAAAATACAACTTCTGGCATGCCATCATCATTAGAGTAGAATGCATAATTTCAGATTTGCTCAACAACTAGAGATTGGCGAAGGCCACGAGACTGTCAGCTCGTCAATCAACCCTAAGGATGCATGATACAGCAGGTGACAAAGTAACATTAAGAATAGAAGAGCAAGAACCATATCTATGCACAGACAAAATGTTATGGACTTATAACTGTAGATATAAAACCACACGCAAGGGTACTGTATGCAAAGATTCATTCATTTTCATGCCCGCTGTTTCTCTGGGGAGGGTCGCGGAGCAGCAGCCCGAGGAGGACTCGAAATTGCCAGCCTTTCGTGGGACATTCTGGGCTCGTGGCTGAACGACGTATCTGGGATCTCTCTATTCCGAAACGTGGTTCAACATTCAGAGCTTTACAAATTTCACAATTGCGCACTTTGTCGCAAAGTGTCATGCCGTGAACTCTTCGCAAAAATCCCATCTCTGCTGCTTGCACTTGAGATAGTATTCTTTCAATCATCACCCAAGATTCATGACCACAGGTGAGGATCGGAACAAAGACCGATATAAAAACTGATAGCTTTGCGGTGTTTGAAAGCTCCCGTTTTGTCACCACAGAGCGATAAAGCTGACGTAGAACTGCGTTAACTTTACCAATCCGTGTCAAATCCTCGTTCCGCCTTCCGTCATTCGTGAATACCACAAGTTACTTGAACTTCTCAACCTGTTGCAGTGTATTTCCGCTTACTTGCAGCGTAGACTCGCTTGGGTTTCTAGATACGTAATATCTCGGTCTTTTCAGTTCTGATTTTCATTCCCGCTCGATCGCACGCAGGAGAAAATCGATCAAGTTCATGTTGGTGACCCTGTTCAGAAGATGCAAGCAGCACCAAATCGTCCGAAAAAAGCAAACGGTTTTGATCATGCAGCTTCCAACAGTGACGCCCTCGTCGACTCGGCTGTGAATGTCTATCCAACCCTTTTTGGAGTCCAGCATCCACAGTGAACGGTTGTGATTTAACTCCGTCGACACGGACACAAACTTCTGAGCAGGAATACAGTGACTTGACGGCCAGTAACAGGCGGCCGACAACACCATACCCCGGCAACGCTTCCCAAAGCTTTTCACGACGAACCCAGTCGTATGCTTTCTCGAGGTCGACAAAACATGTGTAGACGTCTTTGGCGTACTCCCAAGATTTCTCGAAACTTTGCTGGAGAGTGAAAATGCTGTCTGTATTGTTGCGGCCGGGACGAAAACCACACTAGGTATCATCCAACAATGGTTCAATTGTTTCGCGGCATCTTTTAACATGGTACTCGTATTTTTCCAGGGAGCCTAAGGGAGAGATGCACCGGTAGTTATTGCATTCAATCCTAAGTTTGTGTCCGTGCCGGCAGAGTATGAGCTGCACAGACATGGATTTGAGAAACATGCATTCAATCCTGTCTCCCTTCTTGTGGATTGGAATTATCACCCAGTTTGCTAAACTTTCGATACCCTCCAAAAACACCAGGCCACTTGACACACACGAGTTAGCCAAAGAAAGATATCATTGATTCAAGGTTTGTAGTATTTCACGTGTTCTGAAAACTGTATGTAAAAATGTTAAAACCATTGTTTAAAATTTAACGGCTAAAGCAATTTGTACTCCTTGTTTCTACAAAGAAAAAAAAATGCTCTGAATTTAAAATCCTGATGATGGTGGCTTCAACGTTTTGTGGTAGTTTTGCGCATTATTTGGGGACCAATACGTGTAAGAAAGTTTTGATCAAGAGTTAATTTTTGGTACATAGATATCGTTTGATATGACATGTCTAGCTGTACAGAAGTGGATTTGTGAAACATGAGTGAAAACAATATTTAAATGTCAGAAAAGAGCGTTTTCTGAACGCTGCAAAAAGCTTTGAAAGGCTTAGAAAGAGGAACGATTCTGATTTGCTTGTATATATCATCTAAGGTTTCGGAAAGAATTTGGGTTTGCAAAGTTCACTGCTTTGTTTTCGCTAATTTCACATGGAATTTGGGGAAGTACCAACGCATGATACAATTTTCTTACGTCTTTGTCAGTATAAAACCTTGGTCTCGATGTTTTACCACAAGTTCTTAAAATTGCGATTTTAGCAGAAACTTTTTCCATTTAATTATTTCAGTGAGGATTGGTGTTATATCGGCTTCAAAATCTTGCTGTAATTCAACTGACGTTATCTTTCAAAAATGCCTTGACAGGTGTTCCGCAGGTTGTTGTCCAGTGAACTGCCAGTGGCAATGTGCCAACATAACAAAAGACGTTGTCAATCAAACACGCGATGCACATAATGATGTAAGGTTTATTTTGACAAGGGGCTTTGAGAGATTTTGGCATAAACCAATGTAGCAGGCAATGGTGTACGCATAGACAAAAACAAAGAAATTTGCGACAAAGAAATTGGTTCCAATATCGTTGGAATATTAATTGCTTCGCAGAAGACGCGCCCAGTCCAGACCTTGAAGCGAAATAACACAGATGTTGGTGTTGAGCGAACTAACAGCTCAATGTGCAAACTCGCCGAAACGACAACAACAGCATTTGATACTGAACAGACAGCTGGGGTGAGGAACTTCTTGTGTTGTGGTTAATCTCATTCAATATCGATCGCCAGTAGCAGATGCACGTCGTGGCGAGATCACCATCAGCATTATAAGCATTACATCTTAATACTCGCTACCTCACGATCACCAAACCTAGCAAATGACTCAAGCACTCGTCATCAGATACTATAGTTCAGTGACGTCATCAGATACTATAACTCAGTGACCGATGAGGATTTACTCTAACGACGTCACTGTTCGATTAACAAACAACTCCGGATAAAAGCAATTCTTTTAATTTATAAATCCACTTTAAACCTGCTCTATGTCTATATCCACAGTAAAATAGAGATAACAAAGTATGGCCTGCACGTCACAGGTCAGCACCTGACGGTGCGACTCCTCTAACGAATCGAAACCGGTCGCTTGTCTCGAAATTGCCGCATTTTTTCACATCATGATTACAATCAGTTGAGAAAAACGTTTTGGAGTTTTGCATATAAGTTTCTTTAATTTCAGCTTCACCACTGATGTTGCTTTCACAGCTACGTTGATCTCATTCACAGCAGTGAATGTCACCGTCAACAAATGGTTTCGGGAAAAAGAACGCTTATCTCTATTCCACCTAAATTGCTGGGAAATGTTTGAGGTAAAACGAAGAGGTTTATTTAAAGCAGTGTTCAACGTGGGCGAAATCGCCCTCAGGGGACAATTTTAAATGTAGTGGGGGGGATTTTGTGACTTACGGGATTTGAGGAGCGATTTCAGTTTCCGGGAGGGCGATTTCTGCTTCCAGGTTAAAACATACTAAAATTTTGAATTGATTCCAAAAAACAGTATTCGTTTCTCTGGAATCAAAGCCTTTGATGCACTTTCGACTCCATGGTTCGTAACAAAGGTCATAAAACACATGATATCGGACTGGTGACGTAACAAACTAACTTTATTTTGTGTAACGCTTCACTGCACCAACTATGCAGTACCAATGAAATTGTCACTCGTTAGGGAGTCAAGCATTGCGGTTCTCACAAAGATTATGAATGTGAAAATCGGAAAATACGCCATCGGTCAAATTCCATTTTTTCAAGAGGAAAACTTCAGCTTCTTTGACGATAGCAAAAATGGCCCAACACTCATAACACTGCTACCAATAAATCATCGCATCGACTTTCGCGGTGATAGCGAATATTCATTGCAACGCGCCGTCAAGTTCAGCCTAGTAGTGAATTTTTGTCGTGAACTGCCATAAATCCCTACAACCGTATGGTGTTATTATTAGCCATACTGCCTCGAAACAAGTCTTTAAAGGCTTGGGTACATCATAGCCAAACCACTGTTTCGTAGCCAAAAAACGTCACCGTTATCATGTGTTTTATAATTAATCTTTGGTTAGTAACTTGAGTAAAAAAATGTAGAGCTACTGAAGTGTCTTCTGTTATAAAAATACTGGTAATGTGACTGTTGCAAGACGATTTACGTAGCAATTAATGGCTAGTGAAACCAGTTACAGCAGCTAGCCAAAGTTGTAAAACGTTCTTATGATTTCTTCAGTCAGTTGGAGTGTTTTGCTGTATTGTTCACATAACTGTATTGTGTTCATCTGATTGATAACAGATTATAACAGAACAGTATGCTAGGGAAGAAGTAACTTAGACCAGCGGATAAGCCCAACACCCAATCTTGTCTAAACTAAGGAACCCAACAAATCTTTTTCGCCGCCTGTTGTTTGAGGCTTGCTATGAAGCAGTGGCGTAGCCAGCCAAAACTATTTGAAGGGCCAAAATTTTTGATTTTAGGCGAGCAACAGTATTTTGTATAGGATACCGTCTCTCAAAGCACAAAATGGCTAGATATGCTAAAATTTGGCGTGGCATAGGCCCCCCTGGCTACGCCTATGCGATGAAGACATTCTGTTGTGGAGATCACGCCGTAAGTTACATTGCATAGAACGGTACTGAATGAAATGCCTTTTGCCAGCTAACCAGCATAAGCGAATGCGATTCCACCATTCAGAAACGTTTCGTCGACATCCAAGGTGACGATGAAGCCCGTGCACTATTTCATTCACACGGATGGTCAGATTTTCGGATCATGTGCAGTGAGCGTTTTCAAGGACTTTTGGGAAAAGTTAAGCTACAGTATTATTACTGCCGTTTCCCACGTCTCCTGTTGCTGAGCCAGGTTTCAAAGAAGTACTGCGCATGCGCAACAAATACCACAATTGTCTTGACATGAACAAGACCGGGGACACGCCATACGACTTAAGCTGAGCAACTTGCAACTGTCAAAAAGCGTCTATCTGATAAATGAACCTCCATACCTCTGCACTGCCTTCCGTCTCGGTAGAAACCATTGTCGCAGGACTTGACACATCTTCCCTCTTGAAGATAATGCCCGGAAGGGCAGGACGTACATGTCGAAGGGGAATACCCGATCTGACAGGTGGAGCATGACGGATGGCAAGCTGCAATAAACGCAAATTTGACTGTTATTTTCATGAAAAATACCATGCGTGTTGTCATTATTTTCTCATTATATCTGCCTTAATGCAAATAAAATCGAGCGTTCTCAACAAAATTATTGCACGAAGCTTCGTGCCTCGCATATCGGACGTGTTCGTGACAAGGGTATTAAGAGTTATTTTTAGGCTGAACTTTGTAAGGTCAACAAACCAGCGGCTCGATAGCCGGGTGCCTTCAAATGCATTTCCATGAAACATGGCGCATGTCTGAAGCGTTGTCATTCAAAGCGAAAACGCAAGAAGCAGTCTCCGATGATTTGAATGTTGTTTTCACGAGATTTTAAACGTGACCAATGGGCAAATAGCCAGTCCCACGGATTGCGGGCCCAAATACATTGTCCGAATAAACGCCAAAGCCACGATTGTGGATTTTCTTCGCACAAGACCATTTTTCAATCCATCTTCTAATTTCCTTGCAGCGACTGCGCTCTGAAGTCATTCATTCTTTTCTATTTCTAACAACTGATTTTTTCAGCACGGGAATGGAAAAGATATTGGCACCAACCGTTGATAAAAGTTATTAGTGAAAGATGCTCTTGATATCCACAAACTCATTTGGAAAAGGACAGAGATGCCGTGGGCTCTTAGTTTTTAACCTTTGACACTCTGCTGACCTCACCAACCCTTCTATTCGTGAAATGTTAAAGTCACTGCTGCTCTCTTGAAACGTGGTGAATTTCAAAAACTTATCTTTTGTTCGTTGCGGACTCACTGTCATCAGTAAAGATAATATTTGAGGTGACGTTCCTGTGCTGGAGATGCGTTGCCCGAAAAGCGGTTAACAATCTTTCATTATTGAGTAACAATGGGTTCCGTCATTTAAAAAAACATGAAACTAAAGACGTTATTTTCACCGAACACCGCCAGCGACAGGAATTCTACAAGAATCCACTTTTACACCACTTTCAAAACACGTGTAAGTTCTAGGTGCCAGACAGCTATATACATGTGTGGCCTCGTCACTGAAAACAAAAAAGATTTTCACTTCACACAAAATACAAAAAGTTTGATAAAGCTAACGTGAAAAACATTGGAGTAAACGGCGTAAAGGAAATTTTTCGTTTGTCAGCCACCAACGCCATCACTGCAGACAGAACTAAGATTTCAGTCTCACTGGACTCAAGATTTTCTCGGTTAAACACAGAAATGCAAGTCACAAGCTACACACGGCAAGGTATTAAAATCTTACGGAGGCAGCGGAGACCGTCTTGAAAGAACCCAGGCCGGCACCGCCTGACGCACTTCCCTTCCTGTAGCAGACGCCCCAACTTGCAAGATGTGCAGTGTCCGTATCCAGGGGCATCGCAACTCGAACAATCGCTGTGGCACGTGACCAACTGGCAT
>JGI24022J15233_10001898_pt1 | contig 18610 bp, 6 predicted proteins | sample Ectturendosymbi2_FD_15233 | JGI IMG/M metagenome (IMG submission 15233) | reverse complement strand
GGTCGTGGTGGTCGAAGCCGGCGTCCTGCAAGAAACGACGTACATGCATTACATATTGGTTGAATATTTTAAAGGTAACATGCACGTTCATGCAGCAAAAATATTTATTTGAATCTTTTGAGAGCTGATGTCATTTAGAACATCTCACGACGCGACGTTCATAACGTTGAAACTTATGCTGGTTGACATTTCTTATTTAAAGTCCGATAAACCCTGGGTTTGTGTTCAAAAGCAGCGCTACTAAATGGTAATCTGGAACTCAGCTAAAATATAACTGACGAAAATCTGGTGAAGAATGAAGGAACAACAGAAAACAACAGATCATTCATCGAAAAATTATTTATTTGCTTCCAGCAGCAAATCTTACGAGTGAAAACAGACGAAGGCAAATGTCCGAAACGCTCCACTTCACTTTTAGATTGCAACATCAGTTTTTACTTTTGTAAAATAAATTAATGCAAAACTTTAATATATTTTACCTGAAACCGCCGAGCATCGTACATCTTTTTATTCAACCTGATGACGCACGAGACTCCATGTTTGCGGAAGTAGGGGAAGTAAGCTTCGGGTGCATGAAGTGGGTAACCTTGGTTAAACAACCGTTTTTATTTCACTGAAAAGAGCAAGCCAGCAATGCAGGAGTAACATTTTTATTGAGGACGTAAATGGCGATTACCCGCGTCCGCAATCGCATGCATATGCGAATACACGCCTTTTTCCAGATGGATTTTTCAAAGGGAAACACGCTCGTTCAATAAAACACATCGCGATCAGGAAACAACACGATGGCTGATCCATGCTCCTACGCAAAGCAGTGGCAAGTTAATGCAAGGTAAGCAAAATTGGAGTTGCAGCCACTTATTAAACTGACAATTTCTTGGCGTCTGGATCTGCCTGCATCAGTTACGTTTACTGAGCTGATGAAAGTTGCACAGTGCACACTGCAGTATATGGCTAAGAACAACTGGCAACCACACGCTTCATCTGGAATAGTGGTCTTGCGATGTTCTGGGCACGATATTCCAACTCGCCAGTCGCCACCAAGTGTATTTCGCGGTGTTACAAGCAAGACTGTTTATAGCCTCTGGGTGCACCTGTTACATTTTTTCAGTAACGCTTCACAGATTACGATGCGTATAAATGGAACAGGTAGTAACAGAATAAACAGATAGTACAATCAAACAAACATTGAGTACAGGTTTTGTACGACTGTATTATCATCATTGATGTGAATACGTTTTCATCTCAAGCCCTTTGCGATCAGTGACTTGTGAAATTGCAGTCACATGATCAAAACGCGAAAATGCTCCAGTCGCACCATTTCTACTGATTGAGAACATTAGAAAGATTATGTGCACATCAAAACCTACGCGTAACTGTCTGACCATTCAAGAATAAGAGCGGCCTGTACCAATCGCCAGCATCGCACTACCGTATATTCAGGAACAGCTCCGCTTGTTCCTCTTTATGGTTTTATTGGGACAGTAAGTAATCACGTTGCGCAGTATGTACTATTCACTATTGCTTGCAAACTGCGCATTGCCGATGTCCTTCCGTGATACTGCGGAGAACAAACGAATAAAAGCGAAAGCTATCTGAGGCAGTATTATCTAAGAGCGCAACGAAAGCCCGATTGGGAAATTAAAGTCCAGCACAAGCCAATTAGTTTCTATTGCTTGCCATTGATGCCACACGGGGATGTTTTTTTAATGTGGTTCACAGGAAAGGATGGATTGCGTGCCCGCAATTTATTTAGTACAAAACTACGAATGCCAACAAACCTAGAAACAGCAAGACCTAGTTAGCTGGCAAGCTCTCCTTTCCCTTTACAAAACGTGGTTGTGCAACGCAATGACTGCCGCGCGTCAGCCAAGCAACCCAAAGCCTTTTGTGCGCACGTGAAGTCTGATAAGCAGTAAATTTGCGCAGGTGTGCCAAAAGGAACGTGGCTCATTGTTACAAATGCTGAATGTTGTAACATTGTGCGGTGCTAAAGCTTCATAGATGTATCTACACCAGCTATGTCCATCCCGCGGCCCACTCAAAGGTTTTGTGCGGCCCAGTTTAGGTTTTCACTGTAGTTCACTGTAGTAAAAGTATCCTATGTATTGACAACCTGTCCTTATTTTGATAACCTTGAATTAGACGATTTTGATGCAGGTGGTCTGCAGTCCCATTTTATTACGTCTGTTAGCATTGCGTTTAGGATTTGAACGCTTTCAGTACGTTAGCTTAAACTAAATTTAGTTTGCTAAGATCAAAGTAAGTCATTCAATGTGCCGCCCTCACTAATAAATTACTCAATGTGCGGCCCTGGTTAAGATAGTGACATAATTGTTGGCTCAGTAAACCATTTGGGTTGGACATAGCTGATCTACATCATCAACTCATCTTTTAATAGCCAAGGAAGTTACAAACAAAATGTGATCCTCCACTGTGGAAGTCGCGACAAGCCCTTGATAGGATCGGTTGCTGAAATACGTAGTAGACGCAAGTGCTGAACAATGGTAAGCATATCAGAAATGCTAAGTGGTCATACCACACGTAATGGGGGCGGCTTCCCTCGTAAACCTTAGTAATTGCTATTTTGGAGGAATAACTGAAAATTGTTTGGCAAAACCTTTAAAAGTAGGACAAAACCAGGACAAACTAGCCTAAATGACAATCTTTCTTGGGTTGTACTGACTTTGGAAAAAAGCTAGCAATTTTAAGAAAAACTGTCAATTCTGGGTCAAATTGGCTTCTGTCTTTGAGGTAAATGGCTGGTTTTGAGCAAACATGCTGTGCTTACCATGAATTTCAGGTTTGGTATGAGTATTCAAACAGCAATACGGTTCTTTCCTCATAACACTCGAATTTGCTTTAAAAACTTATGGAGTACCATCCAAGGATAAGAATTTAAGTACTACATAATTACGGAAGATCCTGACAGTCCTTGGTAAACACCAAAATAATCAGTTACCGTTTTCAATCTTGCTTTTCGGATGTGGTCCGCTGAAGGCCAAAAAACGACCGGGTAGTATCCAATTGAAATCACCATTTTCCACTCGCTCGTAGTGCTCGTATTCGTCGGGATCAAAGGTGTCCGGCGAATAGAAGCGGTGAGTGATCGCGCGGTCGACCGCGTGCAAACAATCCAAAAGCGTTAGATTGTAGGTGCACGGACCGAACGAGGCGTCCCTGAAATACGAATTGTTCGTTGACGACGTTTAACGCAGCGATTGAGAACTGAGCAGGTTTTTCGACGTGCAAGTGACCTTATTTTTCTTTTTTCATTGAAGCAAGTTTTTCATGATGGAACGCCAAACCAGTTTGTGCCCAAGATGCGAACCAAAACCATTTGAAGACACCGTAGCCATAAGTGCACAGAATATCACTACGGGCGTGGAGAGTCGACATAAATGTGGCGGAAGGCCATGAAGCATTTTCTCTGATGTGGCAGCAAGTGTAAGCATGCATGTCATCATCGACAGTGAAAAACGGAGCCATGGTCCGCACTACATCGAAATCCACGCCCAAGGCCCGGGCTATTGTATCGTTTCGATCGGATGGCTACGCGCACAACAGGAAAGCTGTGCTTGCAACTCGCAGTTATGAAATACAGCACACTTGGTGAAACAAGACAGTCAAAAGCGCACGAACTGAAAGCTGGCTCCAGAGAGATAACCTAAGAAACGGTTAAAAAATACGAACATTTTTCAACCTTTTTCCTTTTTTTTCAATCCGTAACAACAAATGTATAACAAAAACCAACCTGAATGGCAAATACGGTGGGCTGTTTCCTGCAACGAGTGGTCTGTAAGCTTCCTCGGGAGTTCGTTTTAGATGAATTATCTTAAAATAAAGCGATCGTTGCAGCAACCAAGTACTAAAATACTTATAGCTCAAACTGCGACACGTTCAACACATGAAACTGCTTGACGAATGGACCCCAGTGTACGAATATGACGGAAAAATGCCGTTCTACGGAGCAGAGTTCACGCATACTTTAAAGAGCAGATCAAACCGTACTTTCAATCGGTATAAAATGCCGATCAAATAGCAGTTTTGAAAGCAAGAGTTTCCTGTACCAAACACTTCGAAAGTTGCTGCTTTCGACTTCACTGTTTAGTACCAACTTTTACTTTCCCATTTCTATACTAAGTTTTATAACCCCTCCAACCTTAATTCTGTTCCAGAATGTGCGTTTAAATATACAAAACAACAATTAACTGTTGACGGTTATCAAGCTAGTGGCTCATAACAGAAGTTTACTGACGGAAGGAGCTGAGCTTGCCCAAGGGGCTGTGAAATCCCAGGAAAACAAATCAAATGAGCAATAAAAACTAAGGTCTTGGGGTATTCGCCAGTTTCTAAATGCGTGAAAAGGTTAGCAACAACGGCATCAGAGGCGTGCTAGAGAACTGAAACTGACGCCTAGCATTGGTTTTGGCAAGCGCTACTTCTTTGAAATGCTAAGGAAAATCCGTACCTGATATGCGCCCACTAAAAACGCAGCATTGGCCCTCTTTCTTGCGTCAAATGAAGTGTAGTGAACGATTTTCTTCTTTGCCAGTGAAATGGACTGCGAATGAAAAATTACGCATGTTTGTCACAATAAAAATGATGTAGGGTGTTTTGAACATGATCTAAATTCTAAATCCATATTGAGACGCGGTATCATTTCCACCAACACAATGTAATTAATCAGAAATATTGCGCCAGCTAGGAAGCAGTGATATTCAAGACAGAGCAACAAAGCCACCACTCATGAAATGATTACCCAGCACAATGAAAACAAGTGGTGGGCAAACAATGAACGAAATGTACTCGACAAAATCGGACCCACGGCAAGGTTATCAAATCAAAACGCGGCCAGCTCGCGTAACAAAAGATCGGGCGTTGCACCGAAAATGTTGAAAATTAAAGGAATCCTCCCTGTTGCAACAATGGACTCAACACTGTGCGCCGTGCCACACCATAGGATGCGTGGCTTGATCTTAAATTCAAACTAAATTCCACATAACTATTCCTACAATATATCAGTCGCCGTCCATACAACGTTTAGTTGCGGGCTGTGCTGCATGCCCAATGCAAAAAAACAGTGATTTCTGGCAGGTGCGTTGGAAATACAGTACATGATAACTTATAAATTGATGTGTTCATGCGTGTTTCATGCACTTGAGGTAAAATTCTTATCTGGCATCATCACATCTGGGATGCAACAAATAATATGTAAACATTCTTTGGTTAAGGTGGAGCACTCTTGGTTATCCGGTTTTTATAAACCAGCACCAAAAACACGGCAACACGTAATTCAACCCTTCGATTCAGAAAGCTATGATTGTCATCTTCACAAGAGGAAAAACACTTGTGTTGGCCACTGGCCAGTCAACACCTGAAGACTGCCTGTTAAAGGATATTATCACAGGATACTGATAACCAACCAAAACGCTGCGCGTTAAAGCACACCCACTTGTGCGAACACTTTAAATGCCAGCAGCCCCGAGTTCAAGAGTGTTGAAGAGCAGTACGAAAGCAGTTACACTGCTACGGTACCCCAATGCCAAGACCTATTGCCTCTGAACAGCATGGTGCATGGAAGCAGCAGCATGGAAAATCTACACCAAAATTTCGATATCATGTTGCTAAAAGAGTGGCATTTTAATATTCTATTTAATATGCACACATGAGCTTTGGCTCAATTTTGAAGAACCAAGTCAGCAAGTTTCTTTGACGTTTACAGGTTTTTGTTTTGAGCATTTGTAGGGTGTAAACTGTTTGCACGCACACTCTTCCAAAATCATAACATGGAACTACCTCAACTGGGCAAATAAAACTCTTTTCCTACTTTAGTACTAATTAGGTGTTTGGACCACTGCCAGGAATCTGAACACCTAGTTACTAGGGCAACCAATTTTTTGACCTAAAAACTTAAAATTTAGACTTTATAATTTACAAATTTAGACTTTATTTTGACCTATAAATTACTTGCGTTTGCAAGTGCAAAATAATTCAGCCTTATGTTTTGTGGTTAACTCAGAAGTATATTCATGCAATGTACTTCAAAATTTAAAAAATAAACTTTGTTTAACTTGAGGATGATATATTGATGAGTACATTAATAACTGCAATAGAGTCAAACCTGAGAACATCATAAAGTTGAATCACTATATATGTATGATGGATTAAGCGTTTATCAAACCAACAGACCTTGTTTCTTCCCTTACCATGCATAGCCTACATAATATTCAATCGTCCAGAAGTGGGCAAAACATGATTATTACGCCAGAAGTCACAAGAAAGCCATTATTATTACAGAATTGCAACTGAACTTGCAAAAGCATGACAATATTTGTTGTTGTAGTTTCAACAAAATATTGATGAAGAGAAAAAAACTGTGCTGCAAGATAGATAAGTTCGACCTACTGATAAATTCTGACTTTTTTGACCTATAACTTGGTCATGGTATGAGCATTAAATTTGGTTTGTGGACATTTCATAAACGTTAATAAAGGCAGGAAATTTTTAACTTTATTGACTTTCGGTTGCCCTAGTGATCAGAATTCAATCATGGAAAACCTGAGCCGTGTTTGTATGGCACAAGAGAGGAAATTGCTTTGAAAAAATCCTGAAGTAGACAAGGATTAGGGTCACTGATTTACCAAGTCATTAGTAGAACACACTTTACATCCCCCAAACAAGAAAAGGGATATGGACAATACATCGGGGCCAAATTCAGTCCCAAGAAAAGGCATATGGACGATACATAGGGGCCAAATTCAGGAGAAATATTTCTGACCTCTTTATTGGTTCCCCATACCTGGACTGATTGCCTTGCATAACAAAAAACTCAGTCTGCTCTTGGAAGAGTCTATTACAGGATCTAAAACACATGGCTCGCAGGCTACATGTGGCCCCCAAGGGCATTTTGTAGAGCCCACCATGCTTTTTGGGAATTTAAGTAATTAATATTTAAGCTATTTAGTTTATTCACCAGTGTTTAAAAGTGCTTGGCCAGTGAGTGAACAATTCCTTTTAAACGAACATAGAGAGCTAGAACTTATTTGCCTGTAACTCACGATACCTTTCAGAGGCAACAAGATCTAAAAGCTATTTTTTGTAAGGTTCAGGTACCACCAATGTTGTGTCAGCATCATATTGCAGGCCTCAGGTTACTTCATAAGTCCTCATTTGGCCCTCAGAGCAATTTCAGTTTGAGACTCCTGGTCCATCAGATCTATCACAGGGGACTCTAAACTACAACCTGTGGGCTGTTATCGCTGTGGGCCATTACGGCCCACAAAGCCATTTTGTCAATAATGAAAAACTAATACACTGTATTTACAAAATATTTGTTGCTTTGGTAGAATGTAACATACACTGAGAGAATGACATTGCATATTAAGTGAGTTGTTATATAAAAGCTTATGTGGCCCTCTGACAAAAAAGTTTGGAGACCCTGATCTATAGGTCGAGCCCAGTTCTACCAAAACTGCATCAATCCTGAACAGCATTCCCATAATCGTCAGTTGTAATTTAGCCTCATGCTCATGACTTCAAACCAGCACCAATAAATAAGCAAAATGGAAAAAAGGCAAACAAAGGGACATGACTAATGTAAATTTCTTATATATATCCATGTAGTGCAAAAACTTTAAGAACTACACACATCAAGCAAATATGAATAATCAAAATATTTAACGTAAATCTTTAACTCTATTCACACGAAACTCAAAAACCTTACTTTTAGTTTTTTGGTAACTTTGGCACAATACCTGTGCAGCTGGGCCAAATTCAGTGGGCCGAAGTCTGCATAAAAACTGTAAATAAAATAAAATTTTGGTAAGATTCCATAACAGTGCCACTGATGCAATCAAAGAAACAAGTGTATTCACAACGTACAGACCAAATGCACTTAACTGCTGTATCAAACCAAATTACATTGTAGCATTCTTTCCTAAACCAATATAGAATTAAAAAAAACAGATAAAGCAGGCATTGAACATAGAAGGAAACTAGAGGTAGACCGACAAGTTTTTTTTCAACCAACACCGATGTTTTTCATTGCCGTTAACTGATGCCAATATTATTGCCTTACTCAAAGCACAGTCGAAAGAAATTACTTCCCTGTAATGAAGACATCGAATTTCTGCACCAAACTAGTTCACTAAAACAGTCAATCACCATAGCACGTATCCTGATTTGTTTATAGGTAGTAATCTGCTTAACACGCATAAGTCTTCAAGTGAATCTTATGTCATAGAACAGTTTATTGAGACGATTGCGCAGCAGTCTGTTTATTATGCACTACTTGATGTAATAGGAGGGCTGTTTGCTGTAAGGAACAGGACAGAGAACTTGTGTTACTCAATCAGAGGCAAATTAACCACTTGGGTTTCCAAACACTATTTGCACAGAACATTAGTGTAGAGCCTTTTATAAGCAATTATTGCCGATATGTATTGGCGCAATGTTGCTGTGCTGACATCGGCAACATTGCCATGTTGGCCGATATACATCAGCAGGCCAATGCATCAGTCACGCTCTAAAGGAAACCATACTTCTCATAAATTAGTTCATCATCGATGCAGAAATAATGGGTATGGGTGGTACTTTTTGGTTTGGTGCGTAGAGTTGCAAAGTAAAACTGGTCTGAAAAACAAAAATAGTATATAACATTTTATTTGAATAGAGCTGATGATGTGGACAGTGTAGGAAGAATACTTATACTCTGTAAGTTCTTAGTGTCTGATTCTTTGCTGAGAAAGTTTTCCTTTTGATAGACACTGGTTACTATTTTTAGGAAAGCACTAATGGAAATCATATAACACACAAGTGACAGTTTCTAGCACAGACGCACATTATGAATGTCAGAAAATCAGTGATGGCAATAGAAAAGATTCAGTTTTATGACTAAGCCACAGTGAAATTTCTGTGCTATGCTCTTAAATCATCAGCTTTGATTAAGCAAGATTACGAATGGCTCATTTCACTTTGATCCCTGTTCTGGTCCATAAAAACTTAAGCTATACTTTTATTTCAAACAATAAAACGCTTGGTGTTTTTTGAAAATCATTCACATTTTTACAAATATTAACAATTGTCATTCAGAAAGTACAATTTGCTGTTTGAAAGTCAAGTGGAATCATATTTCACATATGATATGGTGCTGCCAAGAGGAACAGAATATTTTGCATGTCATATGTTGAACTTCGACAAAATGACTCATTAGTTAACTTAATTAGAGCCAAATTGGATATGACTCATATTTTACTGCTTGTGGTCCTCCTACAGTATAGCCTTGAAACATAAATCAATGAGCCAATTCACCTTAACCAGCTGCATAACTTGAGGTTTGAACCAGGGGGTGCAAAGCTTAGCTGAAGGGGGCCCACTAGCCAAAACTCAGAAAAAAGTTAAGAAATGATAGTGAATCTCTGGATGTCATGGATGTCTATACTAACTAAAAAATGAAAACACCCAGTGGACCCCTTCAGCTAAGCTTTGCACTCAGTGGCTAAAAAACGCAAAAAACAACAACCTACAGAATATTTAACAACAAAATGTCAACTAGAGGGGGTACAGTTTTTACATTCAGGTTGCCAGGGGGAGGCTTGCTCCCTTGTCATTTATGCCACTGACCTTAACCATACTAACAAGAAGTTGATAGTAACAAAACTGAATTGACCTTTACAGCTAATGCAGTTGTATTAACTTCACCTGGATGCTACTGAACCTGTACTGATTTGTGCGAGGCACCATATTTTTACTCACTGCTTCAGACAAAGCAAAACACAATTATCATGATGCAAAAGGTTGCAAACACCAACTGCCTACAAGAGGTTTGACTTAGGCTACCTGACTTGCACTATTTCACATCATAATCAGTCTGTTGTAAGGTGTACACAATGTATTTTATCAGTTCATCAGTTGCTCACCTCTGGTGTAGAAACCTTCTCTTGCACAACTACATCAATCAAGTTAAAAAAGTTGTAAAATTTCATAGACAACTCATCTAGGCACGAGCTGAGCATACTGCATTTGACCATGTCTGATAAAAAAATCAACAACTTTACAGAAACATTAGCAGATTACTTCCCACAGAAAACGTATGCCCTGTTTGTATTTTAGAACAAAAACAATTGAAAAGAAGCATTGTTTCTATTAAGAGTTGTGTTTCTCGAATATTCCTTGAAGCTTGGCACAAATTCTACAGCACTGAGTCTTGTATTGTTTCTGCTGGCAATTGATTATTACATGCCGCACGTTGATTTGTTTTGCACATTCTGTACCTCTTCATCAATCACTAAATACTGTTGCCTTTGCTGGTAATTCATTCTGTTCTATACATTCTATACAGCTCTACATTTCTGTACTCAAATATCATTATTGCACATGGTCATGTTTTTTAAGTTGTAATGTAATGCACCAAAGCAGTTTTAGCCAGGCACAATGTGATGAACAGTAACAAAGCAAGGTTGCTTACAATATTGCTTTTCTTATCAAAATAACACTCTGGACAGTAATATTTTAAAGCTAGATTTAGGCCTTTTTGACTGTAGTGCATAAGACAGAATTACATTGTTTTGCTAAAGTTGATGTGGTAGATGTTTGTTCTAAACACCCACCAGAAGTGAGAATGTAGAATGGGCACTGTACTGGGAGTTAGTGGTATAAAATGTCTTTTATCTGGAGGTAAACCATGTTTTTAATATTTATTCATGCAAACGGATGTTTAACCGTATGTGTCTGTCTTTGTTTATTTTGCTGAGACATTTCAGTCAATACTTTGCTGAAATTTTGGTCACTGGGTCATTTCAATCATTTGTCTCACAGCTGTAGTGAAACTTGCCATAACAGTGTGCATTAACCTATATTTTCAGACATTCTGACTGAAATGACCTAATTTTTTACAGTCATTTCAAAAACATTTCAGTCTATGACCGAAAAAAAGCAGGTCTGTCTCGCCAATGCCATTAAACTAACTTATTGGTCAGGGGTCTATACATAGTGGGTCGTGACCTAAATTTGGATCGTGAGACCTTGTAATCTGGGTTGCAAAATAATTAAAATTTATATTTTGACTTTTTTATTCTCATCAGACAGAATAAATGCAGTCATTTATAACCTGTTTTATGTGCTAAGTTTCATACAATTTTCTACAAGAAAATTGCTACTGTCAATAATACTTTCAAAATTGATGTTTAATTATGAAGTTTTTTCCACAAAATTATATGCTCACAAAATGTTTGGATTGCAAGAATTTAGAACTATTTTTTAGGGTCACACCAAGAAGTATTTGCAGACTCCTGTTGTAGGCAATTAATAAAAATACCCATCAGTATCAATAATGAATGATAATGTGGGTAGCAAAGCTTCATATGATTACACACTAAATATTTATGCATGATCACAATGAACTGGCAACTAGTAGATTTTGAAGTAATTGATAGTTAAACACATGCTGACAAAAACAACTGACTGCCATGGCTTGATTGAATGACAGGTGTTGCTTTGCAAGCTGGCTTGGTCTATAGATTGATTTCAGAATAACCTACACACTGACCAGTAGATTAATTAAGCCACTCTCAATCCCTCACTTATCAACAGGCATGCCAATCCAGAGGATACATGCAACAAATAACTCCATGCTTACACAGCACTATGTTTTATTCTTTTAAAATGAAGTTGAAATAGAAAAACTCACAATAAAGACGCAAGCTTGAAGTGCTGTTACAATTTTTGACTTCGTTTTAAGAGTAAATGCTTGCTTATTGTGTGAACATACAACTATCAGTAGCTAACATGCAGCGTATAACCACTATGGTCATTTGTTTTTAAGGATTCCAATTAGTCTGTTTTTACAATTTCTCACTGTCAAGTTGTACTAATAATACTACCTCCATTTTTTATAAAGAATTGCAAGCTCAACACACCTATGTGACAGACAAATATCAGAAGAGATTTGTACATGGCAAATATGTTTGGCCCAAAGTTGTTTCATAAATACAGAGACAATATCTGGTTTGTGACTGCATAATCAACTTACTTTGGTCACCAATGTTTGAATAGAACAAATGGATAAATAGAAAAATAGAGTAGAACTGGCCTATAATGACTTCAGTTATAATGATTTCCTATCAACATGCATTCAAGGTCAGCAACTTTGGCTATATCGTCATCTTGCCTTTAGTGATGCTTTCATAGGTCCCACAGAATATTTTGTTAGTTTATAATGACAGTTGCAAGTTATTGTACAGTTTGAAACGCAAGGTCAGCTATGTTTACCCTCCAACTCTTTTATGATCGAGTAAGATATGCAGTTAAGTGTTGAATTGTGGAGTCGTGACAGGTGTGATGTAAATTTAGCATTACAATGATTGCACCATCAACAGCTATTGAGGCAAATCGTGTACATGACTTTTATTATGTTAAGGATTGTTGTGGCTATAGCTGTTTTTTTTCGGTCATAGACTGAAATTTGTTTGAAATGACCAAACAAAATTAAGTCATTTCAGTCAAAATGTCTGAAAATATAGGCTAATGAACACTGGTACAGTGAGTTTTAAAACAATTGTGAGACAAATGATTGAAATGTCTCAGTGACCAAATGTATCAGCAAAAAAATGACCGAAATGTCTCAGTGAAAAAAAACAGCGCTAATAGTCAGTTTGATAGATTGTCTTTGTGGAGCAGTGCGTAAAATGTCAAACAAAAAAGCACTATCCAATTATGGCAGTGGTTCTCAAATTTTTGTTGCTGCAGACCTTTGACTACACTCAAACCCACTGCAGACCTCTTTGTTTCATCAACATTTTTTTGATAATTGAGAAATTAGATTTGGTCACTTTTCTTCTTGTGAGCACCTCAACTGTCCCAGTAACCAAATTTCAAGCTTTGGCTTGCCACCGCATGACATCACCAAACTCAAATAAAAAAGGTCAGTCAACTTGGAACATGAACTTGTCAGAATAAAATCATGGTACAATTAATACCTTCCCTGCTGTTATGTTTCAGCCTAAATCAAGCAGTTCGCATGTGGCTAGGCAACTGCACAACTCGCTAGGTGATTATGCTAGAGAGCTTTTCAAACCTTCAAAAGACTTGGCTAGCCTTCAAGTTTGCAATGAAAAAAATGGTTTTGGGTTTCAGATCATCAAGATGCAGAAATTGCAGAAGTCTCAAGATGCAGAAAGTCTTCTAGTTTTGATTTAAAAAAACATTGGAAAGCTTTGGATATTAGGGGTAGGTTCAGGATTTTTTGGCTTACGTCATCGAACCCTAGGCCTCAACCTCAAGAGGCAATCTTTTTGTTTCTTTTTTTTGTAAAAAAGAGGTGAATTGAAATTCCACATCTTTAGAGCCGTTGGTCAGCCTTCTAACATTTGTGGTTTGGAAGTTATGGCCTAAAGACAACAAATTATACATTTAATCATGTTTTTTTGCGGTTTTTACTTCATACCTTGCTAACCACAAATGCTAGAAGGCTAATCAAGAGCTCTAAAGATGCGGCTTTTTGCTTAGTTTTTTTTTAACAAAAAAATTGCTGCTTGTGGTTGAGGTCCAACACCTAATGATGTAAGCCAAAAAAAGCCAGAAGCCTGCCCAAAATATGACATCACCTGCAAAAAACTTAAATCCTAAGTTTCCCAATGTTTTAGTCAAAACTAGAAGACTTTCCAAGTCATTTGAGGGTTTGAACAGCTCTTAGCATCAGCTCGCGAGCTACAGAATTTGGCCAAGTATACCTATCGTAAGATTTTACTTTTTATCAAAAATTTGGTGTTTAAGCCATAGTTTTGGAACCAGAAATGCTCGAAGACGATCAAGGACTCGAAACACTCAAATGAAAGGCTAGTTTCCAAAACAACTTGAGCCAAAAAATTGGCTCATTGGGTTGGTGCCTAGGACTTGGTGACCACAGCCAAATATGTGTAAACCTGCCTCCATTATGATGTTACCCACAAAAACCCCAAAATCAAAAACTTGCCAATTTTTTAAAATATAAACTACAAGACTTTCTGCATCTTCAGAGGGTTTGATCAGCAAGTTATAACTAGACAAAGCCACTGGCACTTAAGTGGCTCACAGTCGTTAAAGGGTTTTAATCACTATCACTCATCTTCCTCACCCGCTAAAAAGTTTTATTGATGAGACTGTTTGTTTGCTATTCTCATCAGTGATGAACCAACACTCTTAATAAAAAAAATACACTGTAATACTGAACTAGCTCCTCTGTATGATCAACTGCAGTACCTGAACAAACATGTTTGCTTTAGCATTATATTTGCCAGTTTTTCATTGCAACACTAAATGTTAATATCAACAATGCTGTTTCATCAGAAAATGCAAGGTAAACCAAACATACCTTTAATTATTTCAGCTGCACTGACCAAATCACTGTCTTCAGAGAAAAGGCAATGATTGTCACGTCTAGCAAGGGAACTAGAATTAATGTGTTCTAAAGCGTCCCTCTTCATTGAAAGTTTTACATTGGAGAAGTCAGATGATTGTTGATCATGAATACGCATATGCTTCAATGCAGAAGCTAAATACATCGGATTGACAAATGCCTGATGAGAGTGTAAAGGCCTAGTCTTTCCAGCTCTATATGCAGTTCAAGAAAAATTTCTACAGATTACCAGACACACAAAATGTGAGCAGCAAACCAGCCTGTGAAACAACACAACGTTAATGGTAGCATATAACAGATTCAATTGAAAACCAATACTTTTTTTCTAAAAAACTTCACTATTTAAAATTATCTTGGAACAAAGATATGAAATGCATTTGCATTAAATTAAGTTCATTTATTCTAAAAAGCCAATACATACCTTCAAATATTCACTTGCATAAAGACTATATACAAAGAACCTCGCACGAACATAGCAAATACATTCAGACTATTTCAAACATCTTTTCAAAGGCAAACATACCTTGGACAAAATGTTCATTCCCACATTAAAACTAGAGATCGACCGATATATAGGCTGATATTTGGGTTTTACCGATATATCGGTATCGACCAAAACGGCTGATATTATCGGCCTCAACAGGAGTTGACAAAACGCTGTTATATTCCTCACGCATCCAGACAACTGGCGCAAGAAAGCACAACGAAGCAAGTCGAGACAGTTATCTTACAACAATGCTAGCAGGTCTGGCTTCATAAACAAACAGACAAGATGAACCGTGCGTCAGCCATCACAACCGCGTGCATAGGCCGCCACAAAAGCATCACCGCGAAGTTCCGCAATGCTTGAAGCCACCATGTGCAGGTGTTGTGTATGAATAAAATCCCGTTATACTTCTGGAAGTTTTCGCAGCACGAAAAGTTTGACTGGTACTCAAGGTTCAGAAGTCCAATCGATGCCTAGTTTAGTGCAGATTGATTTAAAAAGCTTGCATGAAAAATGAATTGCGTTATGTTAAGCAACATTTATGGCATTTTGAATATGATTACAAATGAAATCATTACTCATTAGTGACGACAACTGTCGTTATGAAGCAGTTGCAAGTAACATCTTAAAAGGATTCTACATTTCTTAACTTGATGTATTGGGCTACAAGCGTGCTGGTTTATACTGTACGCAAGCTGAAACTATGTGTCCGTTGGTTTAACTTAATCAACATTTTCCACGAGGCATGATAATGATATTAATTGTGATCACACAATCCAAGCTGTTGCAAATGTGAAACCAGGGTTTGTAAAAGTGGCACACAAGCTGCAGGAGCGCTACTCCAGCATTTCACAAATATATTGAGGCGATGATTTGTCATTCGGTCCAATAGCAGTGCAGTAGGCAGTGTTCATTGTTGCATCACAATTGCTGTTGTCCGTTTTTTAAACACGATCAGCAAAAGCAGAGTTTGCAACAATGCAACTTATAAGCGTATTGTTTAATGCGCACATGTGCACCTTACCTATTGTTATGGCAACTTGTTTTTATGGAATTTACTTCTGGCAGAGGGGCGGTAATCAGTTATAGCCTTTGTTTAGGCTAGGTTGTAGATGAGCGGCTAACTCACTGTAGGCTACTTGGTGAAAATGCAGATAAACTTTACTTTCTGCATGACAATCTTAAACTGTTGATATGGAACTACTGAGAATTGACAAATCAGTTGACATATTTCATTTTATACCAATGCCAGTACTTCAGTTGCAGTAACTAATGGAACTAGTTTTTCTTTTTTAAGGACATGCAGCTATTTAATGTTACATTACATCAAAATTCCAAATTTGATTCTTTACGACTTGAATTGACTTTTCAAGCTGAAAACCCACTGAGTTGCACAAGAGTCTGAAAGGTTGATTTGTGAAATACATACAAAAACAAAATTTTACAAGATTTATGTAGTAGAGTAACTGTTAACAAACATAATATCAAAGATCAAAAAAGTTGCTGTTTTGGAAATCTTTTCATTTTTGGCAATGGTTAATTAAATACAGTGTTGTACTAATTTTAACCTCCTTAACTTGATGCTCCATTCTGTACTTCCTTTTCATTGTGCAGCATCTTTCAACTTTCAAGCACTGTTTTTGCTTTTTCGGGTTTAAACACCGTAGGCAGTTCTCTTACATTCAGTATTCTGTTCTTATTGGTTTGTTATTTTAACATTCTTTTTTTATTCATGGCACTGTGTTTATTCATTGTAAACAGTGTATACTATGCTAACAAGTTTGGCTAATCAAGTATTGAAATTGCTGCAATTTCAAAAATTCTAGCGTATAAATCCCAATTTTTAAGGTTTGAAAAAAAAGGTCAGGCATAAACTACGTAACATTTTTGATAATGAGGCAGAAAACAAGATTTAAAAATTTCGGAAATATTGGTATCGGCTAATAGATCGGCCCATGAATGGCCAATATATCGGTATCGGCCTCAAAAAAGCCATATCGGTTGATCTCTAATTAAAACAATTATTTTAGGCAAAATTTAGTGTGAAAGCTTATTTTCATCACAGAATAAAACATTTTACTAAAAAAATATTTAAATTAACAAGCATTTAAAACTCACATCATCTTTTCATTCAAGTTACCAGCTTTTTCAGTATATATATCAGGGTAATTTTTAAGGAAAATGTTAGGAACCTGGTATGGATCTGTAGGGACCCGATTTCTCTGATTTTAGGAACCTGATTGTCTCTGATTTTAGGGACCTGATGATATTTTCTCTGATTTTAGGGACCCGTTTGAAATTCTAGGGACCCGATCGGGTCCCTAAAATGCTTTAATAAAACCATGTATACATAGAAATATGTTGAGCATCACACAATAGTTTTATGTCAATTTATACAACAAAGATGAATGGCAACTGTTTACCTCTGACAAGAAATGGAAACTGAACTTATAATTTAGCAAAAATACAAGAAACTGATTATGAACACCCATAATTAACACATTTGATGCCAGTGCACGAATATATCTTACCTAAAAATCAGCCTAAGTCAAAAAGCTTTCACATGTATTAGCAACACTATAACTCGCCAGTCGATTGTGCTAGAGAATTGTTCAAACCCTCCAAGTCTGTAATGAAAAAGAAAACTTTTTGATTTTGTTTTTTTTGTGAGTGAGGTAGGTTTTCGGCCATTTTTGCTTATATTACCTGGCCTGGGGCCCAACCGCTAGACGGAACTATTTCGCTTTAAAGTTTTCATTGGAAACTAGGCTAGAATCTGAGTCTTTTGAGCCATTGATCGACTTTATAGCGCTTCTGGTTTAAACATTATAAGCTAAAAATAACAAATCAATTTATTATCTAATTAGTACATATTAATTATTTATTTTGCAATTTTTAGGTCTTAACTTTTGCACCCGATACCCCAGCAAGACATCCAAAGTCTCAAAAGATGTGGATTTTAGCTTTGTTTCCAATAAAATGTTGAGCGAAGCATCACAATCTAGAACTTTGGGCCTAGGGCCAGATGAAATCGGCCAAAAAGGCCTAAACCTTTTTTACTTATGAAACCACTCAAAACATCCAAAACCAAAAACCACAAAACTTTTTTTCATTGCAGACGTGAAGATTTCCCAAGTCTTTTGAGCATTTCGGTACCAGAGTTATGCCTGTGCATAGACATTTGCAAACTGCTGGTTTTCAGGTGAAACCATACCAGCTAAGGTGTGAACACCTTAACTCTTTGGCGTCCAGCTGCTTTCGAAAAAAAAAAACGCCTAAACGCACGTGGCTTTGCGCGGGAATATCCCCGCTCGTCGAAGCGTCGGACCTGGTCGAAGCGTCAAAGACGCGGCAAGTCTTTTTTAGCCTGCACTTGAAAAAAATTTTTTGTTTGGGGGTGCAGGTTTTTTGTGAGTGACGTCATAAGTGGAGAACTTTTAGGCCACCTTGGCCCACTTTGCCTGAGCCTGGGCACCAACCGTTAGGTGGTAGTATTTCGCTGAAGTTTTTACTGGTAATATGCTACAAGCCAAGTCTTTTGATGCTTTGGATGACCTGCTGGGGTTTCTGGTTAAAAAATTATGATGTAAGTTAGTAAAAATATTTGACTAATTAGCTAATTAGATAATTAAATGATTTGTTTATTTTAGATCATAACTTTTGAACCAGAAACGCTAGAAAGTTGATCAAAGGCTCAAAAGACTCGGACTCAAGCCTAGTTTCCAATA
>JGI24022J15233_10001894_pt1 | contig 18615 bp, 7 predicted proteins | sample Ectturendosymbi2_FD_15233 | JGI IMG/M metagenome (IMG submission 15233) | reverse complement strand
CCTCGCGGCAGAGCTCGTCAAACGCGAACCGAACGTCTCGTTCCGAACCGCAGGCAGAACAGCCTACGTGCTGCGCCTCCAAGCTCCGGGCCTGAGCGCGGGCCTTGGTTTCGTCGACTGTCCTCGAATGCTCCAAGTCGGTTTTGTTCCCGACAATTACCAGGGGCAGGAATTTGCATCCGGACCGGATTGTCTCGATTTGCCTCTTGATCACCTCCACCTTGGAGAGGCTTTCGCGCTTGGTGACGTCATAAACGATCATGAAGCCCTCAGCCCATCGTATATGGCTTTCGTCCTGTAATGAAACGAATGTAGGGCAGGAGTCATACACTGTTATGCTAAGTGTGAGAGTTTACTATCAGACGATTCAGAGACCAATGCATAAAACGGCAAAAAAGGGTTATTTTCTTGCATTTGCTGGAGCGCAGGAATGCAGTCACAAGAATACGGCACATAGCCTCTTAGGAGCTTTAATAAAGTAAGCAGTTGTTCATAATAACGATATTGAAATAAAAATTTAATGCACAGATTTTGATGCGGTGGTGAAGTAACACCAAAACTGTTCATTCTGTTACAACCATTTCCAAAACTTCATCCATTTTGAGGGCTTTACAGAATTGAAAAATTGTAAATGTTTAGCCGAAAATCTCTGCAAATGTACTTTAGCCAAATTCCACAAAATGTTGTGATGCTGCCAATGAGTTTGGCCTTGTGTAACAGAAGGACAGACCGCAAATATCTTACAAAGACATAAGAAAATCTAGAATTTCAGAAAAAACATACAAATTCGTTTGATATGAAATTAAGAGTAACTTTTGGTCACTCAAATATTCGTGACAACAGGCTGTTAACTGAAAGGCCATCATCTGCAATAGATAACAAAAGCTCTAAGAAAAGTCGTACACAAGCTAAAAGTGACACTTAAGCTATTTACCGATAATTCTCAAACGTAGAACAGCTTTGTAAGTAACAATATTACAAAGTATTAATTCAAGGACAACATGAAAAAAGTATTTTTGAACGTAAAATGTGCCGACCACTCAAGACGATAGCATATCTCACCATGGTAAGCGAATCTATAATTTCCATGTACACTTGCTCTCCGTCTATAACGGTCTGATAGTTGTACTTCCAGTCTGCAATAAAAGCCAAATGTATAATGCCGTGCATTTTGTGTTTCTGCGAAACTCAGGTCCTCTCGTTGTGTCACATCAGGCGCTCAGGCCAAGCGAGATGTGGCCAGCGTAGTTATGTAGTAATGCGACCGGCAATTTCTGGGGTTATTTGCAAGCAGAATTGCGCGCAAACGACTGGCAACTGTAATTGAGAAACACGGATGGCTTGTTTACGCTTGATAGGTTGGAAATTAGACGCAAACTTATTCAGAATCTGAAGCTGAACGAAAACTTAATTTTTTCAAGTAGGTATCGGGTGATACGTAAGCATTTGCCTCATTTCTTTGTACAACTTTTACATACTGTCTGTCACAAATATTTTAGTGTCGTTCATAAAATGTTAACTTTTGCCCAAATCCGACTGAAGCAAAAAGAGGTTGAGATAAAAATTATGACTCTTTGTTATAAAGTCAAAGAAAAAAAGTTAAACTGTTCCGTTTTGGATCAATCTCACAAATTTGTTGGGGCACATGAAAAAGCCAGTTCAATGTCATCACGAAAAACTCCAATTTCTGATAAATCTTCCCTGAATGCGAAACCAGCATGGTGGCAAAAACACGTGTGGGCTCGGTCACGGTTATGCTTAGCGACAAAATTTGAAATGTTTGTTGTTATTTAAAATCCGACGAAGCAGTAACAGCTGGTCTAATGCTGCTGCCTGCTATAAGCCTCTTGATATCTCAGACTTGGTTAAGTTAACCCGAGAACACGTAATTACTCTACAGAGTTGTGTTTACGGGCCTTGTTTCAGGAAGGAGCCTCTGTTCCACTTCGGCGCTGCTACATCATGCGTGAGTGGGTTGTTTGCTGAATATTATAAACTTACTGTAGAAGCAAACCGTGTGCAAGAAAATCAGCGCTGCTTTCGCCGCCTTTTTCAACTGTTCTAGCTCGTCTCCATCGATCAACCAGAACGTACGCGTAGAGCGCGCCAGCTCAAGCAAAAGGCTGCACCTAGAACTTTTGTTGTTTGCTGGCGCAGGCGACCATTAAATATCGTCTTGGGACCACTCCAACAAATTTTATTCTGGCATGGCCCACAATTAAGAACATAAAAAGAACGACGATAGAGCTGTCTGCGCCGTTTAAACAAAAACACCTGCGAAAAGAGAAAGTGCTTCACAGACGGCAAAACTGTGGAAACTCCTTTTTAAGCTATCAACATCTTTTGCATGGCGGCAAAAGGTGCTTGGCAACATCGTAAACGTCCATTTCAAATCATTTTTTGTTTGTGGTGCTTTTCGTATTTTCGTTTTCAAATTTCTTTTGTCAGAAAACAACCATTTTGTTTCCCTAAGAACAAAAATGGTTCAACTACCTCATCGTTTCCGCTTTTAACCTGAAAGACTGTCCAAAACAACGAGCGTTTCAAGTTAAATCATCGCATGAAATGCCGATAAATCCGTCTCGCTGTGGTAATTTGATTAATGCTCATCAGATTGACGTCACGAGATAGCAATATCATTTCCGGCAGGCTGTACTACCGCCTTCCGAACTTAAAAGGCTGCAAGCCGCTATGTTATAAAAGACAAAAGATTGGCACTGCGTTGCTGCTTCAAGAAGCGCAAGTGATTAAAATCAAACGTGCAATCTCCGTTGCAGTATTTTCACACCAAAACGGCCCATTCGTTACGAAGTTATCGTCCTGTCTATCATTGCCAGCGCTCGGAAAGTCCGCTTTCCAGCTAAAACTTCTTCCACTTCAAGCATATTTGCACAGCGCTGCGGGATGGCCAGCGAACGTGTGCAAGTGGGTGCGATAAGATAAGATATGCTTTGTTTGTCCGGGCAGGGCGTGCTTAGTGAGAACACCCCATGTCAAACAAAACCGCATTTGCAGAGCGAAGGCACCTGTCAGCAGCACTGACTATGTACTGCTGCCGCAAATACTCAGCATAGGAAACTATTCGTTGCGACGGCATGCAAGGCAAGATTCGCTTAGCCCACAGGTACTGCGTAATTGTTGAGACACAATGGTTGAGTCACAACATTAGTTGTTTGCTAACAAACGCCTGCGTCGCATGAATTACTCCTGGAAGCAAGGGACTTTTTGCGGCAGCCATCAGTGGTTCATTGTTCCAACTTGCACGTCGACCCTTGGCTTTTCGGTAGTTAACTGGAATACGTAATGTAAGGGACGCACTTAACAATACTGAATGAGTGATGCATGTGGCAACAAACTAAGCAGCTTTGACAAGCAAAGGATACTCGAATTTGTTGGTTATTTTACTTTTAAATAATTAATTTTGTCCATTTTCCAAAGATTGCTAAGACTCCATAGGCAAAATTCTTTTCACGTTGTCTTGCTTTGATGTGACGCACTCAACTTTCTTCTGAAACATCAGTCCGCCTCTACTAACAAATGCAACAAGCAATGGCGTAGCTGGAGGTTTGTACCAGGGGGGGGGCAAAACTTAGCTGAAGGGACTCACAGCCCACCGTAGGGGCCCACTAGCCAACACTCAGAAAAATAGTTAAGAAATGATAGTGAATTCGGATGTCGTGGATGTCCATACTAGCTAAAAAAACGAAAACACCCTGAAAAACGCAAAAAACCAACAACCTACTGAAAACCAAAAGAATTCTAAATATCACAATGTGGGCTAAAGGGAGCCCAGTTTTTACATTTAACTTGCCAGAGGGGGGTGGATCGCCCCCCTGCCCCACGTCAGTTACGCCACTGGCAACAAGGCTTTAGGAACTTGTTTCGGGTGAGAGGCTATAACTAGTCTTGCTCACGTCACAGCGTAGCAATTCTTTTTACCCTCACGACCACGATGTTCGTTTGGAATCGGCGACTAACACTGTTTCAGTATTGTTGACTTGAACAAACGTCTTCTTTCTTTAAATGGATTTCGATCTTAGATTTGCAGCTGCGTCCTCTGATCAAACCTGATTTAGGCTTTGGATGAGAATGAACCATTTCATCTTCATTGTCCGGAGATGAAGAGCGGTCAAGCGTATAAAAATAAAGTCAATGCTGCCAGATTCAAACAACAACAACAAAATCAAAGCCGCTTTCTACTAGGTTTGCTCTGAAGGATACGCTATTTCATCCTACCACCCTCAATCGCTTACATCATGCACCAAACTGCTGCCAGTGTTGATGACGTACCAGAAGCTTGTATTTTGAAGCGAAGTCGATGAGTTGGACTTAAGTGCAGGAGGTCATGGCATGGTGCATAGGCTAGGCGAAGATGGCGGGCGAGATTAGCCCTTACTTTCCAATGCGCTTGTCAGCCTAATGCGAAAAAGCGCTGACAAGTGGGACGGTTGAGGGCGGCAAAGAAGAGCACTTAAGCGTTATCAATATGTCTAAATATGCTGATTCATCCTTCACATGCGAACTGATAAACCACAATCAGGATAGGATCAACTGGCACCATCTTTGCAAATCCCGCTCTTCTGGTACTGATTCGAGTCAGTTAAGAACACATCTAAGGAGGGAAGGGAAGTCGGCCTGGATTTATCATGATCAAAGAAAGATTCTTTCAAGTTGCTGGAGCACTGAAAGCCGACTTGGCTCCACGGAATTTTGTTTGTCTGCTCACTAATCCTTTAACTTTCGCCTCTTGCGGAAACTCTCTAAGCAAATGTCCTCTTTGCTTTTTTTAGAGACGGTGCATAACTACGAAACTAGCAGGCGGGTTGGCGAAAACGAAGATCTGGGAGGGGAAACTTTGGTTGCTCGAACAATTGACAGCAGCTTTGAAGATCGCTACGTCTGAAAGGCTTCTTTGTGGGACACGTCGTAAAAGCATTGCAGGCTGACGTTTGTCGTTGGAAGACACACACAAAGAAATAGAAAAGGATGTCTACTGAGACATCAAGGGAACAGAAACAAAATCTCACCGTATTCCGACTGATACTCCCATATGAATCTTCCCGTCAGGTACTTTACGACTAGCGCTGCAAAAGAAAATAATGTATTGGTCAGTTTGCCATTAATATCGATAATTGCGCATAACTATTTAAACAACTCACCGCAAAGGTAAGCCGGAATTAACGCAAACACATGACGGGCACATAACAGCCGACGGGGATCTGCGAAATTGACTTTTCTTTCTTCCATTAATGGTTTTCGGCATTGTTATACGTGTAGTTGGATTAAACCAAAGTGTAAATTTAAACAAAATCTTGTTTGAGGCAATGGGGATAAAATGAAAGGTCGAATTTGTGTATTTGAATGTTGCAAAGACCTTATTTCAGGAAATTAAGATGAAATAATTGATCGAATTTGTGCACTTGAATGTTATTAAAAGAATGGTGTTGCTTTTCGCCAAACAATGTTACTTTACAGTGTGGTTTTAAGAACAGCTGCAGTGTTTCTGAACACAAATTTTTGAGCGTGACATTTTTATTATCATGATCTTTTGAAAATTGAAAAAATAGAAAATGTCAAGCCGCTTCCTTTTTATTTCTCCGGAAATATTAAACATGACAGTTCGTGTTAAGCTTCATTCGCAACTTTTCATTCGACTCGTACGTCACGCAACCACAACGTGGCGAGCACCTGCTGCGGAAACGCTGCGCAGAACATCAGTCACACGCTGACGTAAACAACGAGCACCCCCCTTCATTGTGAAGCAATTCCGAGCTTCCGTTCCAGAGCCGTAGCCCAGTCTTTTGTTCGCTTTCGTTAGAAAATTCTGGGTCAACTCAAAATATCGGTTTTTGTGCGATTCTGGCGTGATCTCGCTGACGCGCACGCAGCGATTTTATCTAGATTAGAGAGCATCCTGCGTTGGAGCGCCTGCCAGGGACGCGTCACTGTAATGGCTGTCCTTACGACGTTACGTCATCTTCAGCCCCATCGCGCGTCGAACCAGTCGTCAAGGGCAGCGTCCAACCGTGTAGCTTTTGTTAATCCCGATACCACAAACAACGTTTCGAGCAAAACGAGCTTGGAGGGAGTTAAACCTCACGGCGTGGCACTTTCGTGAAACAATTGGATTTGCTCTGAAGTTTGAACAGTTTGCGTATTCCTCTCATAATGTCGACAGGTTTTTGAGTCCCATGCTGGTGAAAATCTGTCACTTCTGCGAATCTATTGTGGAATTTTTCAAAGCAGCTTGTCCTAAGAAATGTATGCGGTGTTTTCATTGAAAATGTTAAACATTAAACTACAGGTTGTACTTGGCTGGAAACTTCAGCGTGTCCCGAAGAGTAAAAAGGTTGCTTTTCTTGGAAAATCTCTGAGCTGCTCATCAGCATTACGTGGCTACGGTTTGATGTCTGCATCTTCAAGGAAAGCTATTGTGATGAAACAATCTGCAGGAACATCAATACCGCAAAACAAGGAAATAGTATCGCAATATCACAAAATAACCTGACCAAACACACATTTTCCACTACAATCAGCAAACAGAAGTGAATCCTTATCCTAGAAACGCTCGCGTCCTCATCATGATGACGAAAATCGTCCTTAACTGCCTCTTTTTTATCTGTACCACTAAACTGAAATTGGCTTACTGGAAAGCACGTTTTTTGGCCGCTTTCCGAAAAACGTACACCACTTTTTCAAAGCATTAAATCAGCGATTATGTAGAGCAAATATTCTTCACCGCAACTTTGTCTTAAGCCACGGCATACATAATGCAAGTCTTTCATTCTGCCTTCTACGCATGAAAAGCCAAAAATCTGATTGGCACAGACTCCAGACTTAATTTTCTACGGAGATTGAGATTAAGGTAATGGTTTTTTAAGCTGAGCCGATTACACAAAAGTCAATGGCGCAAAACAACGTAAAGTCTGGCAAGCGAAATTGCTACGTCCAAAAATCTATTCGCGGCCGCAACTGCAAAAAATGCCGCAAAACACGAAGAATGTATAGGAAAGTACCAACAGAATTTCATCGAAACAAGAAACGACATTTAGAGGCGCTTTTTGTGCCGTCGTCCAAGGATCAAAAAACATAACTGGGATCGTCCGCATAAAGAATATTTGCTCGATGGAAATGCGAATCGCCAAAACAAGCTCGTTCTTTTTCTCAGAGGAATCAACCACCAACAACAAACTTTTCGGCCCAACCAAAAACAGGGCGTCTCACGATCGAGGCCTATTTTGAAATCATTGCGTAGCCAAAGACGAGACACCGCGGTTGCTGGCGAACAACGGCCACGAGCGAAGGCAACAACAAACAAGCGCGCTGCGAAAGTGTTGCGGGATAAATAGAAACGTGCGCCTTAGTTCAAAGTTCAACAGAGCAGTGAAAAAATTGATGATGTCGCCATTTTATCGAAACTAAAAATGAAACACTGCTAAACTCTTCAACGTCACTGACGCAGCGCAAACCATCATCGCTACACCGCTTTGTCTAAAACAGGTGTCCTCAACCTGGGATACATGTACCCCTAAGGGTACATTGCCTATCTGAAGGGGTACATTTATTGTACATCCGCAACAAATTAACGTTGAGGCATAAAAACGGAGTCAACATTTATAGGTCTAAAAATCTGAAAGTTCTGTTAAAAATTCAGTGGATTTTTGTTATTTTACCCAGCCTGTTTGTCATAAGAAATTTTAGGGGTACATACACATCTGTCGAAATTCTGTAGGGGTACATGTTCAGAGAAAGATTAGGAACCACTGGTCTAAAACAACATTCATGTTTTTACACCACTAACTCTACAACACCGACCAGGTCCCATCTGGCTTTCCGGTGCTATCACCCAAACTCCAATCACAGGTTCGCCTCCTGCGTTTAGTTACGCACTTGGTCTTGAGGTAGCTTTATTTCCTTTACAGACGGCCGAAGAGCTACTTGAACTTGTTGAAGGCATTGTTTATTCACGGGTGATAGACCTACTTTGAAGTAGCACAAGGATGTACTTGCAAACAATGGGACGCGGTGGTTTAGTCTAAAAGCTGTACGTTTTTCAGACAGTCAAGCCAAACAACTGTCAGCGACTCTCCAATGCATCTTCATGAGAACACACTCATGTACCGCGACTGCAACTTGCTAATGGAGGTCATCTTTGTCAACATTTGACTGGCAACAACAAAAGCACAAGAAAGAAAGTATATGTTACATTACGAACCGGAAGGGATGCAAAAAAAGCAAGACAACGCTCTAAGTGAAAGCACGTGGCAGACTTTGTGTTCAAATAAAGCAAGCGACAGTCTTTGTGTGCAGCAAAGTTTACGAACATAATTTTTGTTTTTGTTGACAGTAAGTGTTTTGAGGGACCGAAACGGTCTCTTAAAATACAGTAGAACCTCGCTTTACGACCACCACTGACCATCTCGGTATTCAGATGAAATAGTTGCTGGTCTCAAAATGTTTTAACGGTCACCAAGGTAAAGCCTTAAAAAATACCCTGTTGACAGTTATGATCAAGACAGGGTTAGCGGAAAGAAAGGCTGTTGAATTTAACCCCTGAATCGTAGCTAAAAGTGCACAAGAGCTGCGTCCACTACTTTCTGCTTAAGTGAGGTCAATGAAAACATCAGCAACCAGCAGAATTGTTTGTCTTATAATTTTCGTCTAAGAGAGCAAGCCAAACAAACGCAGAAACTAACCCAAACCAGGATCACAAATATACGTGAGGGTCAAAAACCAAACGCTCCCCCATGCTACCGTTAACCCTCACTGGACGTCCAAACATTCACCAAATGTCCACAAAGCAAATACTTGTTTACACGACCAGTTCATCCAAGTCTGTGGTTATAATTTCAAATGTTTGGACTTCTCATTTGTGCTCTTTATGTGTACGCCACCATGCAATCTTATCTCGTTCCACCGTTTCTACAAAAAGAATCACGGCAAAGAAATGTGTGCATGCTTCAATGGAAAAATCTGAAGCAAAGTGCCAGGAAGACCTGTTGTTTGTCGCACTCCTGATCGTATTCACCCCTTAACCTGTTTGAATAAATCCCCCCCATCGGTTCGTGTTCCTACCATCAATAGCCACCCAAAGGTCGCACGCACCAATATTTACTCCGCGTTTTGACAAACGACCTTACACGCGATCATTCTGATGTAATGACGCACGGAGACATCCGTCAAAAAAAGACCGAGGTTCTGGTCAACATGTTCCTAAAGATGAAATATCTAGTTCAAATATTGTGGCGACGATAAAGTGATGAAACCATCGCGAATTCGCCATTGCGGTCGGGTGGGAGAGGAATCATATCCTTGCAGAGGCAACGTTCTCAGCAAATTAAGTATCGGTGGGCTTGGCCGAGAGACAAATGGCCGTCTGTCAGTGGTTTGAAGCAGCATTGTGAAATATTACCTTGTTTCCCAGCAAGTATCCATCACCAGGTCGTCGTGCATTCGCCAGCAACGGTTGTAGGCCGTTGCGATTTTGCGTCATAATGGATTTGCTCGCGTGCGATATGATGGCGCGCAGTGTTTCAATTACATGAGTTGGAAGATTTTGGTGTCGGCTTGCAAAAGAGCTGAATATTGCCTCTCCTGTAATGACGCCTATTTTCAGCAACAAGCGCCTGCGCCACAAAAATTATGCGGAAAAGCTAGAAACGCCACCCGATGCGATGTCGTGAAACGCATGAAATTTGTCCCGTCATCTTACAAGATATGTTGCTTGCGGCAGTGTGGTGTTCGAAAAAATATTTGAAAAACGTCGTTGAAAACGAATCTTCAAGTTTACGGGAGTTGTGAAAAAATGACTAAAATTTTGTTGTTTATCAAACCACGATCAACACGCGAAATGTTCGCTCAAAATGCCGCAGGTTAGTTGTGAAATAAATAGAAAAAATGAACGCATAACGCAGAATTCACAACTTGGCAACATCCTTCTCAATATATTCATTCATCAGAGATTTCCAAGCGTTGGTGTTGGAAAAACCCGGCCATCTTCACGTCTGATTTACACGTTTCAGGGCTACGTTAAAACAAAAGAGAGAAAATTTGGCAAAGGGTGTTGAACACGCGTTTGAAAAGAGTTCTTAAAAATTAAAAAAATTAATAAAATTAACGCAGTTTACTGCAACTTTTCAAAGACATCTTCATAAAAAGTGTTTGGGTATTTTTTTTAAATTTCTGTGCCTTGAAAACAACCTCTTGCCTAATTCTCGTAGTGACAGTAATTATTAATCTTCTGATCGTAAGTGTCAGTGTTTTGTCGCATTCCTTCAATAAGGTCGGGTAAAAGACTTCTTTCTTTCACAGCTAAAGGTTTTGTTAGGACCCAAGGGCTTCTCAGATTGCAAGTCACGTAACTCTCGAAGTACAATCATCTTAACAATGGGAAACACATTAACACAGCTCTCGCTTGGTCATGGTGTTTAAGCTTTCACTTTGAATTGCATGTACTGTAGTTGTCGGAAGCGAACCACCGCTTAAGACCACAAGACGCGCACCGAGCACGTGTCTCATTTTGCCAGAAAGCCCGAGAAAACAACGTTTTGTCGGAATCTCAATCTCAAATGTCAAATGTAAGCCCATTATATCCGTCAGCTTACAGTTCGACCTCGATCTCATTTCTGAACCTAGGTAGGATTGTTAAACGCTTATATTCTTATAAGTGCAGACAGGTCGGCTGCAGTTTCAGACCTTTGAGAGTTGCTGTGTCTCCAGTCCACAGCGACAATTACCATGTGAAAAGCGGAATGCAAATTAAACCTGTTTTTAACCATGAAGTCGTCACTTGGGCTAAGCAACCAGACCCTGTATCAACGACTGCTCTTGCTTTGTTCTGCTGCATTCCTTGCGATCGAGTTGCCTTGTTTCAATATTTGCTGTGCTTCTACTAATGATTTATTAGTTTTAAATAAAGCTATCGATGGAAGACGCCTCAACGGTTTAAATAAGCAGTTTGGCTGGGTTTGCAGCAGTAGAAGCTTTTTCCAAACCGTCCAGAGGTTCGAACTTGGTGAAAGCTGACGTCCAGACAAACGCCATGAATCGGACTGATGTTACGTATAGAATGAAAACCTCCAAGTTTGACTGTTAAGCCTTTGAGGAATCAGTCTCCCAAGCACTGCTTTCATAACTTTGCGATGATTTTGACTGCACATATCCACAAGTCAGTATCAAGACAGTATATTTTTAATTCCAGCGGATTGTTACGGGTGGGTGTCACAGACTAAAAACACATCGATTGACCCAACATATCCTTATCTTGTTTAAATGAGCAATTTTGATTTTAAAGATGTGTTTTCTTAGCTAGTACAAGGCAAGCGATAGTACAATAGCAATCGCTTAAAGATCAAAGAGAAATGTCAAAGGCCCATGTTACTGACTTTTCGCAGAGTACAAGTTGAAAACAGCTAAAAACAAGAACGTTTTCTGGTCTTGACCATGATTTACGTTGAATAACATTTTCCTTGGTTTGCACGATCCGTTTGCGTGTGAGGCACGTTTGATGACAGTTACACACCTGCTCTCCGCTTACGTTCCGAACACAAGAAAACTCTACAACTTCTGCACACGCAAAGGGTCAGTGCAAAAACCTCGCAGGTGACTGGGCCCAACGTAAACCGAAAAAACTCAAACCTGCGTGGCTTGTCAGAAAGTAGGTGGCAAGCACAGGGTCGCAAGTCACAAGTAACACTTGTCAATTCTCCTTGCTTTAAGTTTGTTCGCACAAAAAATGAGGTTTTCGACAAGAATTTCAACCCTGCGGAGAATTTGTGTCTTGCGGCTGCATGAAAAGCGTAAGCGAAAGCATACGGGGTTTGAAGAAACTGCGTTGAAGCGGAACGTTTTGAGGAGCTGTTCACCTAGAAGACATTTAGCTGCTCACGGACGTCTTTCAAAAGTCTCAAATAAGATATTTATTCTGTAGTTTTTCCGAAATTAGAGTATGAGATCAAACTGGCTTCAACATGCATTTCAAAACGTAAGCAGATCAGTTGCTGAGTTAAACAATGCATATCTTAACCAGAGTCTTCTTGCTTTATTTTTATCACCCATGTGGGTTAGTTACCGATGTTGGTATCTCCCTTCGCAACCTTTAGCATTTAATTTTAAACGGCCTCCCTGGACCAACGCAATTCTACCTACGTATGCTACCAACGCCCTGTTTTGAGTCATCGCGGCGTGATCCCGTCAATTTGGGTTTGTTGCTTTGCTCGGTAATCGGCAGCAGATAATTTTCTAGTTTTAGTGAAAGCAATTATTTGAGAACGACGTATTTTCCAGTTTTTACCTGTCGCAGCTTGTGTTCTGATTTATTCATTTTAGTCTTGAGTTTGTTTGCTTTCTACGCTCTTGCTTCAGACCTTTCAACATTGCACCTGTAGTAAGCATTGCTTGCAGATTTCAGGACTGGGAATGTTAGGTGCAGTGTTAGGTTAAATCGATTTCCTATTTTAAAAATTTGCTCCTTGCTCAGACTTCGTCACCTTTGTGGAGATTAGTCACTTGGCCATGCAGATTGAGCAGAATGTATCGAAATGTTAACATTTTCTACCAGTTTCCCGCAATTGATCGCAATTGGCGATAGGTAGCATTTTAGAGCATTTATCGAAAGCTCCAGAATGTGTTTCGCAGCACAATAAATTCTTATCGACTTGATAATTATCTGCACAAAAACGGCTCTCTCTCGCAGCAGGTAAGTTCGCGCGTGCCTACGCCGGTCACATCATTGCTCTCTCCGGGCACAAATCCGGTTGCTGTACAAGGTAAGGTTCAGAATCCAAGTCGAGCGTAAAGTTCAGCTGCTGTGGTGGCTTTGCTGCTAACATTCGGTACGGTTAATAGGTTCATTCTTCCCAGGTAGGCAGACTGCCGTTTCAGCTTCTAATGGCCCTGATTTCAAGGGCGAGGTGTGCTTTTTTACAATGAAACGCAATCTGTTCCATTATAAGATTAACGCCAGTCTGAAGCTAATCTTGAATCAAGTGCATTCCTGAATAGGGGCGGATCCAGTCAGTGAGTTTAGTGGGGGCGATTTTTATTAATACTTGGCAGTCAAGTCTCATTACGGGTTCACTGCTATAAGAGAGATGAAGTATACAACATACGAGTATAAAACTTCATAAAACTGCTGTGACAAAACCGTGGACGAAAAAATGGGCTTCTATCGCAAATGTTGTTTTCCGAATTGTACAAAATCGTGGTGAATAAAGTTACTATCGTAGTTTTAGCATGGGGCAATTGCCCCAATCGCCCCCCTCTGGATCCACCCCTGCCTGAAAAGACGTCATTTGTCATTGCGAATTCAGGGCGATGGCCGAGTTTCCAAAGTCTCTTTAAAGTTTGGAGTATAGCCAGAAAATACCGTTATCTTTTCCATGCAAAAGTACTTGAGAAAGACGCGTTTCAACACACATTTTTGATAAGTTCATAATCAGTTCTCTGCACGACCTCACCCCAGGTAGTAATCTCGTAGATCTGGTGTTAAAGCTGCAGAATTTATAGCACGTGTAAGAATCACATTCCGGCCGTTATTTAAAACGTAAATTTAGAAGTGCACTTTAAAATGGATAAAAATAGAGATTGAAAGAGATTTCCGTAAATGCTAACAGCCACTGAATTTTCAAAATTGTCTTTTTTCGCTTTGCAAGAGTGAAATACTTTCAAGAGGTGAAAGGTCATAGTTTCAAGCTCGTGAAACGAACCAATAATTTCCACGAAGCTGTTTTCTGACCCACGGATATCCGCTGAATGGTCCAAACTTCACAAATTGCATCAAAAACACCTTAAGTCTTCCGTCAGAGAAAGGCTGACAACAAGTATTGCTTTGATGCAGCCATGCTCAGAAGTATCGCAACTCGAGCGCGCTGGTAACAATGTTTTGAAGTGAGCTCACCTGACTTCCCGACCCCATTCTCTCCGACCACCATCAAACGGATGTGGTTCGAAGCCGTGGAGCGGAACATACTTGCGTGGAGGATGCAGGAGCACTTGCGTTGCAGCACGACTTTTTTGGCTCTCGCAATTTTTTTCCAGGTACGGCTTTCAACTGACTTTCCGCGCCGACCGCTGCGCCGCTGTTTCTTTCTGTTGCTGGTTTTGCAGCTCTTCCAAACAGCGCAAGATCAGAGGTTATAAATATCTAAGGGCGCTGAAAAATAAAGGGGGATACGTTGGCCGCGAGATGCTCCACCTGACGCAATTTTGAAGGTTACGCTCAACACGACAAGGTGCGTTTATAAACAATGAAAGAAAGAAGTAAACAATAACAGAATTACGCAAAGTTTTTTTGGGGGTTAGGCGCAATGCCATTTTTGTTATACAGTTACCGCACGCGTATAGTGCTGTGGAACCTCGCATATAAGAAACTTTGATATAGCAAACCGGCCTCAAACTTAGCCTTGCTACAGAGAATCAATTTATGCCGTTCACGCCACGCCTAATCGCAGCCGACAACCACGCAACACAACTGCAGTTCCACGTAAACTTGTTGTGTACACGTGAAGAAGTAATCAGGCAAAAACTCAAACAGCAAAACTGTCTTGGTTTTTCCGGCAAATCACGACAAATTCTTTCTCACGGGAAAAATTCTACAGTTAACTTTCCTTTTTCCAATCTTAACGGTCTTGCGTATGTTGTAAAGAAGGCACTGATCAAAATTTTTCGCCAACTACACCTGTCATGTCATTTTCATACGCCAAACTGTTGTGGCTTGAAACGTGTGATCGCTTAAAAAACGTATATTGCAAAAAAGAAACTGCTCGCCGAATGGCAAGGCTGACAACGACGTGTCGAAACACTATTGTTAGCATTCGCATCAGGTATTTGATATGAGCTCGGTTCGCGGTACAAAGACTTTGACTGGCATGACTAGCCTGATAATCTTACAGCCAGCATTACACAACTTTCAATTTTCAGCTCTCCTGTATATAAGAAGATAACGTGGAAAACAAAGCCTTTCGTGAAAAAAGTATCGAGTGCAAACTAGCGACTGTCTGTGCTGTGTTCGCCGTAATGACCGGCCACCAAAACCATGAATCGAGATCGTACATATTTCTTGTAAATCACATTATCGGCAGCACAATCAGGCTAAAATCTTGATGACATTACGAATGTTCAAAGTCAATGATTAAACCATGCACTCGTCGCGCAATTTGTTTGCATTGTCTGTACGTGCGCCTGAAAAACCCTGCGACCTGACCACGATGTCTGCTCCACATGTTGAACTGCACTTAGCAACATCTCTCTCCTTTTTGCAGAGAAAGGGACGATCATAGTTCAAGGCCGTCGTTGCTTTCATACGCACTTTTTGACAACACTTTGCTGGTGCAATTGATCACTGTAAAAGATAATCGCGCCAAGACGTACGGCGGACTTTGCTACCTCCAACCACATCGCCAGCAGCCAATTAACATAAGGCTAGTTCAACAAAACCGCGGCACTTAAATGTCAAGCGTACCGGGGCCTGCAGAAACACGGACACGCGTGAGCAAACTCTCGGTGAAATCCTCTTTACCCGGGCAGGCCTGCGATGTAGTGTACACAAACAAGTACGAATCACTTAATTATAGAAACAGCTTAATGGGATTTAGAGCCTGTGTAAATTGAAAGCTATATTGGTGAACTTGTATGTGTTGTTTTTTTTTGTTTTTTTTTTCAATAAAACGCGACATCTCACTAATTTTCGTCAAGAAAAATTTCGCGCATATTTAAACCGTGATTTCTTACATGGAGTCCTTCTCTCTAAACCGTGGAAAACCCAAAAAGCGAACCTAAAACTGGTAAACGATTTTTCGATAGTTAACATGACTGCTCTATTGTAAAAATGTCTTTTCAGCTTCAGAAAGATTCCGTACAATTAGTGGATAAGCCGTTGGTACTCAACGCGTACCATCGTCCCTCACTCTGTCGGAATGAAACGCCACAAGAATTGGGAAGCTTTCACAGAGACCTTTTGAGCTGCGCATCATGGAATGAAATCAAATTTTTAAAATTATCCCGCAAACAATTAAAGACATATGCTGCAAACCAAAACAAGTCCCTCATTTTCGCGCCAAATCGCCGAACGAAGCCTCAGTAAGCATTCAAAATCGGCGAAATGATCGCAATCCTCTTTCGGTTTCCAAGATCTCACAATCCAAAACGGAAAATTCACCTGGAGCTGTTTAATGCGTTTTCACCTTCTTGCTCAACAGTTAGGTTTTCAACAAATCAAACAACTGCTGATGCTGACGAAAAAGGTTCAGCGGTCGTTCACATTTTGAGCGCTGCGACATGAGATTCTGCTTCATGGGATGAAGTGATTTTTCACAATATCTGGTGTCAGACTGAGCTGGTCCAGAATATGTAGCAATGATATCACTTATTGAAATTAACCCTTTCTTCTATAATTCCTCGCCACAATAGCTGGCTCCTTCCACGAAATGAAGTATCCGAACGCGGCCTGGTCCTCGCTCGTCGAACCGGCCACACAAAAACTTCGTCGACGCCGCCACTCCGATGTCACCAGTCAGCGACCGGGACTGCCACGACCAAAATCCTTAATGTGATCGCGTTTCATCGGGCAGCTATGCCAACAAACATGGCTCCGGGCTGCTGGCGGATCCCGCTTCTCCAGGGCTCGAAACTCATCGAGACATCGCTTCAATGAACTTGAGTGGTGCTTGTTACTTCACGAGAGATTGAGAGCCTCTTTTTTCCAATGTGCTGCTGGCACCATAGCCCACGCCATTGAATGCGACGTTCGTGAACACGGCTTTTGATTGGCATGAAACCAAACTCTTTCTTCAATATACAGACGGATATAGGTCGTACCAGCACGTCCATAGTTTGTAATGGCGGAAAACATTTTCCGTTTCGCTCAAGGTTTTATGGCGTCGGATACGCGCCGCAAGTCATTAAACCGTACGTTAGGCAATAAAGTTGTTCAGTTTTGGTCATTTTCTTGATGTTTTTCGAAATGTACTTCTCGTAAAATTTAAAATGATTGCCTGGAGCCTCTCCTCAGTCTCAAGCGCCATAGCATGTGTGGCACTATAGTCACACCAAAGTTTACTGAGTTCAGTTTCTTACGCGATGGTGTTGACCTGTCTCACTACAAATCCAGAGAAACTGTTTTGCGCCGTGAAACATCAACAAGCCTATTTATTTTTCCTGTCCATAACCGACAGCCCGCCTTGACTGGCACGCATTGTGTTTTTTGCAAAACAAATGTGGTTTGTGCTGCCGTCGAGAGGGGATTGCGACAATATTTTCTTTTGGCAAACTCACAAACACCGATCGGTCTTGAACTGACTCATGGCCATGCGGGGAACCTGTCAATCAACTCCAGTGTTCGAACTCGATAACATCACAATGTTTCTTGCGTCACAAAGGGTATCGCATGTCTAAGGAGTCGATTTAAGTTCGAGATCAGTCGCGTACTTCTGAGGAGGTTGGGGAAGCGGTGTTCATCAGGCTTTGGCTCTTGTTTCTTAACATAACCTTCGCACACCGACTGAAATTTGCCCATCAGCTCACTTTGGACAGTGATGAAAACTAGAAGTCGGTTGCTTTGAACATGTTGCTCGATTCAAACGTCTTTTCCGTCTGATCCCGCACTTCTTTCACAAATACATCTTACAATAACGTGGCCTAAAAATTTTGGTGCCGCTAATTTTGAATACAACTCATTGGTACCTGATCAGCACCGGTGAAAACAAACACAAAAGATTGCAGAGAAGCAAGGTTTACAAAAGATGAAACAGGAAAACTATAGAGGCGTTGGTTTGCGTGCAAACATTTTGCAAATTTCATCACAACTTTGCTTTTTCAGGGTGAGTCTGCTCTTGAAACCTTACAGCACTGAAAAGCGTTTGCTAAAATTGCCCTATAGGTTTAGAGGACAAAAATGTTCACATGCTAAGAAGGATCAAGTCGGTTTCGCTGACATAAATCAGGACACAATCCGCCTTACAAGGGTTGCTGTTATGAGCAAAAGTAACACTTGAAAGCACTAGTGTTTCTGTATGCTTTCGAGGAATCAGTCGACTACCATCTGCTTTCGTCTTTTTGCAATGATTCAAACTTGCACATATCTCTATTCAAGTATGTACTTTCCACGATGGGTGTAAGCAAGCAATCGATCAGCAACTTTTTAATAGGAAATCGATTTCACGTAAAATTACGCATCCTCAGTCCTGAAAATTGCAAGCAAACTTACAACTTTTCAACTTTTCACCCGTAAGCTTTGCTTGCAATTTACAGGACTGAGGATGCGTAATTTTACGTGAAACAGATTTCCTATTAAAAATTTGCTGATCGATTCCTTGCTTACACCCATCGTGGAAAGTACATACTTGAGCAAAAGTAAATTATGTTATTGCCTAAAACGTGACTTAGTTTCAGGATGCGTCGTGGGTGGCAGGACGTATGGCGCATGCGTCTCGGAAAGTGGAATTACTGGTCCAGCGAACTCTTCGCGGCTTCGGTCATGCGACAGGTTTACTGCCGAAAGTGGACAGGTTTATTGGATAGCTAGGGCTGCGATGTGGCAACAGTTTCTCTCAACGTTAAGTTTGCGCCTCGCGGCCGTCCCAACGGTCTCCGCAAACAGAAGATATGCGTTAGGTCAAG
>JGI24022J15233_10001891_pt1 | contig 18628 bp, 14 predicted proteins | sample Ectturendosymbi2_FD_15233 | JGI IMG/M metagenome (IMG submission 15233) | reverse complement strand
ATTTCCACGGATATGATCGCTAATATTGGTTCAATCCGTTCAATGTGGCCACGCTCTGGTAACGCGTTTGCGTTTCGGCGACGTCCGTATTGGAGCCGACTGGCGGCTGGAGCAACTGGCGGCTGAGGTGAGGATTAGTGAGAGAGGTGGAAAATAAAGTTTAAAAGTTAGGGTTAGATTTGAAATTTAGTTTAGGCAAAAATAGAAGCTGATCAGCCCAGTAAGTTTTTAAATTAATTTCACTTCTGTTAATTGCTGAAGAAGTGATGCTGATTAGTGTAGTGAGTTAATCATAGTGATCAGTTCAGTTGCAGGTACTAGAGTTCAGCTGACTGTTCCCATGACAGTGACTTCACTTGGGCTTAATAAATAATTCTTATTTTCATTTTTGACTGTGTGGAACTTTTTGTGGAAACATTTACAACTTCTAATTTTTTTGGTGTTTTTTGTTTTGTCAATACTCATTTCTGCTATATATATTTTCTATTTTGCATGTCATGTATCAGTTGAATGAATTTCTCTTTCTGTCTACTCAATATCTTGCCAGTACACTTTTGAAACAAGTTTTTTTCCTCACCTGATGCCATACTTTTGGGTTTCTTTGGCATAAATGTAATGAAAGGACAAGGTGGCTTCAGATGCATCAACTGCTTGTCCACTGTGAACAAAAATTTTCACCTATATTTTCACTCATACATGGATGCTAATGTTTAGAAAACAACATACATGTATTGTTGCGAATCTGTCTGCTCCTTGCACAGAAAACTCAAATATTTCAGGATAGCAGTAAATCTAACATGTGACGTGCTTTTTGAAAATATTAGAATTTAGAATAGCGAAGTTTTATTGAAAAGAAAATGAAGTAGGTGAGTCACCTGACATTAAAGAGTAATAAACGACTCTAGCTTACATATGCTCATGTCAAACTCCAAAGTCACTCTCTCCTCAGAAAGCTTCTTCGTTGGTGTATTTGGCAGCAGATTTGTGTAGGTGCGTCGGTGGTAACAGTAAAACTGTTGTGTCGTGAGATTCTTCCTACCAATGATGACAAAGAATATTTCCATGTTGTTTAAATGTTTATGTGATAAACAATATAGCTTGCAGCCAACACACCATGGGATACTCTCGTACATGTATCAACTTTCTCATTACCAATGTCCTCTTTGTCTAAACTGTTGCTCAGGTGGTGTGGACTGATAAATAGCAGGTACGACTACATCTTCACTTAAATCATGTTTCTGTTCCTCTTCATATGATATGCCATCATCCATACACCAGTTAAGGGCCACATCAGCAACATCTTCCACTGTCACTCGAATGTGCGACATGATGGAAAAACAACCAAACAAGTTTAGCAATAAGAAATAACTTTACTAAATGCACTATGTAAACAACCACTACCTGCGTCACTGTCACAACGGTACCTTGAATATATGCTGTAAAAACCTGACAAACAACATTGAAGTCCAAACAAAACAGCATGTTTGTGACCAGATTACAAACATTTCAGTCAACACATGAAACAAGTGACTTATTTTGGTGTGAGAAAAAGCACCACTAGAAATGAGTAATTAGCTTTAGCTACCTTCAAGCATTGGGTGTTGAAAATGACACCTTGGTAAATGGTGGGGTGTGAAAATTAAAGGGATCAAATAACTGTCACAAAAATGAAAAGGAATCACACCAATCATAGTTTTGAAAAGTAGTAGGATTTTTTGGAAAAAGTCAATAAATCTCCAACTCACAAGATGTGCAGATTTCGCGAAAATACAATTAAAAATCACTTGGTCGGTGTTGAAATTGATTGGTAAATCTAGTGTTAATTGTATTTCTTATATGAACTCGGAAATTAATCCTGATTTTTTGCCTATAATAACAGACTGACTTTAAAAAGTTCCATTCCCAAAATTAGTTAACACCTTCATTGCTGGGATAGTTCAAATAAACCTTGGTTTTTAGTGTCTCCTAGCAACTCCATAATAAAGCTCGACCGATGTTTTTTTGGCCTGATATCAATGTTTTAATTTTTACATTGAGGACAGGGATGCATCTACCGGGTCTGTTTGATTGTATGACAGACCCTTTTGCACTGCAGATACTCAGCATTAAAGCTGATAAAATATTAAATGCTGTCAGTGCAGGTCTCTAATGCGGGTGTTTTGGAGCAGGTAACAGCCTACATTACCCTTGTAACGTTACATAGTATTATTGTGAAACAACAATGTTACTGCCTTGTCTAAATAGTGTCTGCACAGTGACATGAAAAAATCCACGTTTTTGAACACTCGAAATTGATATATTGTGTCGAATGCATGTGTTTCTGAATTTCTTCCTTTGGCAGTGCTGGCTCTAATGCTGTCAGAATCTCATACACTGCCATGCATGAGCTGTTTTGTCACATGTTGCTTCATGGCGAGAGGACAGTCTCCAATCACGATTGTTTCGTTTTTTAGTTTTGAGCTAATTTTATCTGCTGTTTGCAGCATTACACCTACTAGGTTATGACAAATTAAGTTTAGACCTTCCTCAGTGGCATGCCAAGTAATATGGCTTAGTTTCCACTGAAATTATATTTTTATAAGCAAGTTCTCATATTGAAAGGCGCGACAGCTAGCCTCAAAAACTGTGTTTGCTTTATCTGAACAAAATATCAGTCAAGCGTCGTATTTCAAAAATAGCCTCTTTAGAATTAAGCAGTTGACGATCTTGTTTGCTGCGCAAGAAGTCCTATATTGATTTTGAGTAATTCACTTCGACATTACGATGCAATATAATCGGAGCAACTACAATTCAATCGTTCTTATCCACAGTGATTTCGCAAGTATATTTATAACACCGCCATCTTTGCTAGACAGCACTCCACAGACGCAGTTGTGCAGCTAATTGTCAGCTTCGATTTTATAAGTGTATGTACGTATGGATAAACGGCTCTCATTGCTTTATGGCTGACATTTGCTGAATGTTTGACAAGCTAAGTATCTTTTCAGCACCATATTCGTACGAACAAACAGCGATTGTTCTGTAATAAATGCGCTATGCCCAAAAGCAATGATAACTTGGAATTTTTTTTGTATGTGTTTTGATAATAAGATCAATACCACTATCTATTCCAACTATAGTTGGAGACCTGTTTGTCTGAACTCCGATCAACCGGAATCCCCGTTGTCCAAAACAAATTGCTAGGAACAGATTTCTCCCAATGCATTTCACCCCTTTAATCCGGAAACCTCGCTGTCCGACACCGACTCAAATTTAGGAACGGATATGTCAGTTCAATAGAAAAAAATGCTAAACTGGATTATGCCAACTGTTACTAAGTTGTTTATTAAATCACAATGGAAGGGTGTGAGTCAATTTTCTACGCACAATGAATGTAACAGTGGCAGACCCTGCCGGACCCAGGTCAACTGTGCAGTTTTTTTGCATTTGAATCTCTTTCTGAATGCATAGTTGCTTATGTATACAGATATGCTAATAAACAAAAACAACTATGAAAGTTTCATTTAGTCATGTTTCATTGTTTCACATGCAGTCTACATATTTGCTTAAGTTGACAGTTCGTCTGACTCTACAGTTTGTTTCTGTTTCCCCCTTAAACGTTCGCTTAGGCTAAACCTGTAGCCTAGGTCTAAAGGTTTAGGTGGGGGGCACAAAACACTTTTAGGGGGTTCATGACTTATGTTTTTATTATATTTTTGATATAAAATTTTCATGGCAAAACAAAATTTGGAGGAGCACCTAAAAATTTAGGGAGGATTGCCTCTGAATGCCCTGTGGCTACAGGTCTGATTCTGATTTTCCGGAGACCTTGCCAAACTGATATTATTTGATGAAACAAAGTAGTTCGGATAAATGAGGTCTGACTATAGTTACCATATAAGGCGCAGTATCAAAAATCAAATGCTAGCTTTTTTTTCCGTACATAAAGCGCACCGCATGATGAGGTGCATTAAATGGAGTAAAACTTCGATAAGTCAAACAGTATTCAACTCTTTCCCAATCAACTCCCGAGTTCCAGAGTCGCCCGGGTGCCTGAGTCCCCACTGTGAGTTTGATCTGTCATTACATACGAGGGAGTTTAATCTGTCACACATGCCTAATCCGTCAGACACGAATAAAATAAAAGTTGTACGCGTGTTTGATTCGGCATGCACCAATGTAGTCAGTAGTCTCGCCGAGTTGTACTATCTGTGGTATGTGCTAGCTACTCTGGTGTGGTGCTCATTGCAACTGTTATTGGAAAACATCATAACTAGCAATTAAATAAATGGTACCGTTTACCACATAAAAACTGGTTCTAGATGAGAAAGTACAACCAGATTCATACATTAGGCACAGTGCATTATAAGGCCCACTTTTGATTTTTGCGAAAATTAAAGGATTGTAAGTGCTCCTTATGGTCTGAAAAATGCGGTAGTTGCCCTGATTTGTTCGCAGGCAATCATTGGCTTAGTGCACATGCAAAAATCTATGAGCGAATGTTAGTCATAGAGCAGTTTGTGGGGGCAATTATGGAGTGGTATGAGTATTGCGCATTACTTGATGCAGTCGGAATACTACGCATCCTAACAAAGAGTACAGAGAATTTGCGTTAATTAATCGGAGACGAAGTAGCAACTTGGGTTTCCAAACTTTGGCAAAATTGCAAAATTCATTGGTCGATTTCTAGTCTCAAGAGAAAATTGGGTTTTATGCTGAAAAGTGATATGAAAAGCTGCCCTTCCGCGACAGACCCTTTTTTCCAGGCTAGATGTGCCACTGATTGAGGATAACCGATGCCGATATTTTTGCATTACTTTAAGCAGTGTCTGTTTTGCCTCATGAGGCAAAATAAACTTTTCTGGAGCTATTTTGCCTTAAACAAAACATGATCAGTTGAACTGGTCACATGACAAGTTGTGAACATATGACTTGTTCAGTTGACTGTGATGTCTATAACATGTGTTATTTTTAGTCACACCTCTCAAAAAATATTTTATAGCTCTGCCTCAGCAGTATCATAGAGTAGTGACTATCACACATAATGCTACATTATAATGCATAAACCAACTCACAAAATGTTTTCATGTACTGTTATGGCATTTTTTACCCATCATAGCCACTGCATTCAATAGTCTTACTCTAAAAATCAAGGTTTAAAGTGAATCCACATATAGGCAAACATTGTGTTGCCTATAAGTATTCCCGTGTGTAGGCCTATGTGCCTGTGCTCAGATGCACATCTCACAAGTAGGTAAACACCAATGCGTGACACATTACTAACAGAGACCATCACTTCATTGCAATGAAGAACCGTACAACATCAAATACTGCACAAAGCTGTGTCACTGCTCTCTGCATGACGTAGGCATGTTTGTTGATGCATGCTGAACGCTTAGTCTTGTTAGGCTAGGCAGCCTTGATAAAGCCAAGTAAAACAGTCAACCACCACAGCACCTAACCTGATTTGTTCGCAAGCAGTCATCTGCTTACCGCACAAAAACCTATGAGTGAATGTTTTGTTATAGAGCAATTTATCAAGACGTTTGCGCAGCAGTCTGATTACATTGGACTATTACACCAAGGTCTTCAATTACACACTACTTGGTGTAGTTGGAAGGCTGCGCACAGTTAACAGAATTTGCTGAACAGACAGAGTTTGCATAAGTCAGAGATGAAGTGGCAACTTAAGTTTCCGCACATTCCATGCAGAACAATAACATAGCACCGGGTAGCGGCTTTTATGAGTAAATATTACAATATATATTGGTGAAATTTTGCAGATACTATATATCAGCAACTTCGTCATATCAGCAAGTATATATCAGCATGCCGATGCATCAGTTGAGCTATACTTGATAACTTGCTAGGTGATTGTGCTAGAGATCTGTTCAAACCCTCAAAAGATGCATTGAGTCTTTTAGTTTGCAGTGACAAAAAATTTTAGGTTTTGAATTTTGTTTTTTTATGTGGTGACATCATAAGTGGTGTAGGTTTTTGGCCATTTTGGGTCAGGTTACTTGACCCTGGGTCCCAACCGCTAGATGGAATTTTTTGACTCAAGTTTTTATTACAGTAGAAACTAGGCAAGTATCCGAGTCTTGAGATTTTGATTGGCTTTCTAGCGTTTCTGGTTCAAAAGTTACAGCCTAAAAACAATGTCATTAATTAATCGGTGGCAGGAATAGCACTTCCCCATTTGTCAATTCCACGTTTGGATGAGCTGGACAATTGTTGATTATCATGGCAACTTTTCCCTTTTCACATCTCATCTGCTGATCAAGGTCTCTTAACCATTTCTTATGAAGAACTGAAGCCATCCATGTTCTTTTGTTCATGTGATATTCCACTGGCATGGTAATGTTCTTGAATGCATGTGCATTTTGACTCTTGCCAATGATGAATAAAGCCAGTTTATCTGTACCATTCACATCAGCACCCACCAACAGCATGATGCGTGATTTGGGCTGCTGGACACCATAGTGTGATTGTCTGGTAAACCCAAATGAATTGTCGTGCAACAATAGACAAAAAACTCCGTTTTCATACACGTTGTAGATATTGTTTGGTTGGTGGACAGAATTTCTCAGAGCTTCCCTTCTTTCCATTATCAAATGATTGCAATAATGAGGCCACTAGACTCACCTGCTGTTATGCGACTAACACCATATACTTTTTTCCAACAATCAATCCATGGCATGGAAATTTCATGTTCTGAGACCGTGCCCAGCAACAGTGCTTTCAAAAAGGTGTCAGATTTTGTTTTAAGTTGCTGTTATGTGCTCTTTAACACTTTTGGCCTGGGGTGATTTGCTTGTATGCCCTGGGTCAGTACAAAACAGGCATGATAACATAACAGTATGTTTCTGAATTATTTTTGACATTGACTGTAGAGTTTTTTGAAGTTTATACATTTGAACATGAAGAGAAATGCCTGATTTAACAATTGAAACCGTTTTTGGTCTTCAATTAGGTTTTGAGAGAAATTGGCAAATACACAGAAAAACACTTTTGATACTGGTGTACAAGATATTCGTACTTCAATTCCTGCATTGAGCATGTGGTTTTGTGCTGTTTTCCTGCCACTTTGCAACTCCATGACTCACCAGGTGATTCTGCTAGAGAGCTGTTCAAATGCTTAAAAGATGCAGTAAGTCTTCTAGATTGCAATGAAGAAAAAGTTAGGAAGTTTTGGGTTTCGTTTTTTTGGGGACGATATCATAAGTGGGGTAGGTTTTAGGCCATTTTGGCTCAGGTTACCTAGCCCTGAACCCCAACCACCAGATGGAATACTTTGACTGAAGTTTTTATTGGAAACTGGGCTAGAATCTGATTCTTTTGAGCTTTGGTTGGCTTTCCAGCATTTCTGGAAAAGTTATGGTCTAAAGCAACAAAAAATCTATAATATGACTTAATTCCCTTGGTTATTAATTAATGATTTTGTTGCTTTTATGCCATAACTTTTGAACCAGAAACGGTAGAAAGCCAATAAGTCTTAAAAACTTGGATTCTAGCCTCCTTTCCAATAAAAACTTGGTCAAGAAGTTCCATCTAGTGGTTGGCGCTCAGGGTCGGGTACCTGAGCCAAAACGGCCAAAAATTTCCCCACTGATGACGTCACCCACAATAAACCTAAAATCTTTTTTATTTGCAAACTAGAAGGCTTGCTGGGTCATTTGAGGGTTTGAANAGCTCTCTAGCACAATCGACTGGCGAGTTATGGAGCTGCAAAGTGGTGCAAAAGTTGCAGCTAATGCGGGAGCTCGAAGTATGAATACATCATACACTGGCAGTGAACGTGTTAAAATTTTTGGGCAAAAACGCCCAGTAGCAGAAGTATTGAAGTAATATCAAATGAATGGTTACAAAATAATCAAATCAATCTTTCTAATTACCTGTCTGCAGTTATTCCAAATTCAAAATGAAGATAACAAATCTTTTTGTGTCTTTAGGTAACTTAATTACTCTGCATTGTTGTCAGCAGAAATTTGGCTAAATTTTTTGTTGAGACGAAAGAGTTTTTGCTAAATGGAGTTAGTTTCAAATGCCCTGCCAAGCACTGAGTCTTTTGCTGAATTGGATGAAGTTGCTGTTGACAGTGAAGAGTTGACAAGTTTTGATACATCAAGTGTGAAACAAAAGGTCCTCACTCATATTATTGATGGGTTTGTGATTGAAGAATCTGATACTCCATTTCAACCGCAGACAGCATGTTTGCTGACATACCACCAACTAAGCATGATCAGAAAAAGACAACAAGAAATTTTAGTACGAGAAAAAGAAAAAAATGGGAATGAAGACATGGATGAAGTAGCTTCCACTGAATCGCTGCAACTTGATAATGAGGAAGTTGCAACAGCTACGTGTGAACAGTGCGGTTTTTCAGGACCAAAATCTCGTTTTGCTAGGCCACTTTACCGTTTTTGCTCCTTGATGTGTGCTAGAAAGTATAAATCTGTTTTTTATAATCAGACACACTGTTCCACTAAACCCAGCGTTGGATTTTCATATCGCAATACCAAGGGAAGGTTACGAGGATCTTTAAGTTCTGGATTATCAAAAAATAGAAAACCTGCAACATGTCGCATAGGAAATAAATTGGAGAGCAAAACTCGACAACGAAAATCACACTCAGCATCCTTCAGCAGTTCTGAAAGCCCAAGTTTTTCTGAGAGTGATGAAAGTTTAGAATCACATGATTCTGTGTTTGTCTATAGCCCCAGTCCTTCTCCAGACCCAGTTGTACCTTATGAAGGCAACAGACCAGTTAGTCCAGCACTGTGGTCTGTTGATGATGTTTGGCAGTATATTCGCTCATTTCCAGATTCATGCCAACATGCCGAAGATTTTCGAACTCAAGAAATTGATGGCTCTGCTCTCTTGCTGTTAAATGAAGAACATCTTGTAGAATCCATGAAGTTGCCACTCGGTCCTGCATTGAAACTATGTGCACATATTGATAGACTTCGTAATAAAGAATATTTGAAGTAATACTTATTAAACTGCTAGAATGTTTTTCCAATAAACTTGTATGTGAAGAAACACACCTTCTTTTCTGCAAATTTGTTATTGTCAAAGTTTAGTAGTGTATATGTGATTCTTTGATACAAAAAATCTGAAATAGATAATGCAATGCATATGCAATGATTTCATTAGATTTACTGAATTTGTGAATCATTGCACAGTACATCAGAACAAACTCGATTGTTGATGAGTTTTAATTTGGCATATTTGACAATAACTATATATTCATTAAAACGTGTATCATTGTCCCTTATGCAAGACCATGAGGCTCAATATTCATCTGTAAGCTTTGCATTGTGGCATGTTTTGATATGTTTATGTCATAATTTTGTTTCTTTTTGAAGCTGCTACACATATAATGTCCTTGGATTATATCAAATCATTGCCTAAAAAATACAAAAAGCAGAATTATGTTTTACTGCTTGGTTTTTGACAAATGTGAGACACATCTACAGCATAAAGATTTCCCATGTTTACATATGCTGAAAACATCTGAATGATTACAACCTAACACCTTGGTTGCCAGTTCACGATATACTCATACTTTGAAATCCTGCAATATCCACTATTTTCACGCCACTTGGCAATTTCATAACTTGCCAGACCATTGAGCAGGAGAGCTGTTAAAACCCTCAAAAGATGTGGCAAGTCTTCTAGTTTGCATTAAAAAATATATAAAAAGCTTTGGATTTCGTTTTTTTTTGGGCGACATCATAAGTGGAGGTGGCTTTAGGCCATGTTGTTCTGGGTTAATTGGCCTTGGGTGCCAACCACTAGAAGGAATTTTTTGACCTGAGTTTTTATTGGAAGCTAGGCTATAGTCCAAATCTTAGGCCTTTTATTAGCTTTCTAGCATTTTTGGCTCAAAAGTTATGGCCTAAAAACAATAAATTAATTAGTATTCAATTAGAGGATTAATTATGCTTCAGTTTTCCTTGTGCGGCATTGGAATTGTTTGTCGTATTTAACTTGGCAATGCCAATCACATTACAGATACAGATGCATGCAAGCATGAGGTAGGTTTAGTAGGATCACAAAACTTCAGGGGTGTGTGTATATGTATGTTTTTAAATTCCAACAGCTGTTTCTTCTCATTTGACAGTGAAAGCTTATTGTCACTTGCTTTGTATAATGGTTTGTGTATTTCTAGTTAGTGGCTTTTTGCATGTGCAACGCCCAAAATTGAACACTGAATGATCCACTGATCTCAGAAAAGTTTAGAAAACAGTGGTTTTCAAGTTCAGTGGGTCATTTATATATTTTGTTCTATGTCTGCGTTTCATTATATGAATCATGCTTAGTCTTTTTCTGATTTGAGGTTACTGATTTAAACTTACTTGATGTTGATTTTGGCATTGTTTTGCAAGTTGTAGATATCTCATGAGATGACAGAAGAGCAAAGCTGTTACTACAAAGATGATTATATCAAATGTCTGCTTAACTTTTGACATAGAGTGTGTGTTTTGTATTTTTAAAAACCCTTGCACTCATACATTCTGTCATTTCTCAAGGATGCGTGATGTTTTCTTATTATGTAGGCTGACAGATTGGCATAAAACCTATTCTTTTCTGTGCAATTAAACAAAAATGTGTACATCTTTAGCAGTCTGGAAGTACCAATCCATTGATCTACTAATACAGTGATTCTTTACTCTCTAGGGGGAACGTTTCTCTAGGGGGGGCATTAATAAATTTCCATGGGGGAGTGAGCCCTTATGAACTCTTCAAAATGCAAAGTTTGATTGATCAACAAATTTGCATATAAGTACATTTGCTTTTAAAATTCATTTAAAGTTGGGAATTTGAAACAAAGGACAATTACTTAACACTTTCGAAGTCGGGTTAATTCAAGCGATTCGCAAAAAAACAGCTGGATCGCACGTGGCTTTGCGCAGGATTTTTCTGGTCCGGTAAGTGCTACAGACCTGGTCCAAAGCTCAAAAGACTCGGCAAGTCTTGTAGTTTGCACTCAAAAATTTTTTTGGTTGGGAGGAGGTTTTTTTTTGAGTGACGTCGTAAGTTGAGGGCTTTTAGGCCACCTTGGCCAACTTCACCTGGCCCTGGGCCCAAACCGCTACATGGTAGTATTCCGGTGAAGTTTTTATTGGAAATTAGGCTACAATCCAAGTCTTTTGATACTTTGGATGACCTGCTGGTTTCGGGTGCAGAAGTTATAATCTAAAGTAATAAAAATATTTGACTAATCAGCCAATTAGATAATTAATTAATTTGTTTATTTTAAATAATAACTTTTGAACCACAAATGCTAGAAAGTCGATCAAAGGCTCAAAAGACTCGGACTCGAGCCTAGTTTCCAATGAAAACTTCAGCGAAATACTTTAGCCTAGCAGTTGGGCCCTAGGCCAGGTAACATGAGCCAAAATGGCCCAAAAACTACTTCACTTATGACATCACTCACAAAAAATCCACAACCGCCAACCAAAAGTTTTTTCGAGTGCAGACTAGAAGACTGGCCGATCTGTTTGAGCTCTTGAACAGCTCTCTAGCGCAATCGGTGGAGGAGCTATGGTGTTGGTAAGGCAACTGACAACTGCTGGTTTTAGACTGATTTCAAAGTACAAATATATCGTACCCCGGCTCTCAAAGTGTTATGGAGATTTAGTAGAGAAGAGGTTAAGAACTACTGTACTAATCCAAGTTCTTGAGTTGGTCAATAATTATATATCTTTTTTATACTTATTGACCAATATGGCTTTTTAGCGACTGATACCGATATATCGGCCATTCATGGACCGATAACTGATATTTCCAAAATTTTGAATCTTGTTTTCTGCTTCATTATCAAAAATATAATATTTTCTATGTATTACCTTTTTTCTGAAAAACTTCAAAAATCAGGATTTATGAGCTAAAGTTTTTCAAAGTGCAGCAATTTCAATATTTTGCTGTGATTTTTAGTTAATTTGATGAATGATGACCCTTTTGTTTGGCTTGCGACAGCCATCGCATGCTTCATGGATCATCTTGTCGGCTTGTTCATGAAAATGCACCTGCTAACGTTGCTGCAAGATAACTGTCTTGACTTGGTTCATTGTGCTTTCTTGCACAAGTTGTCTACATTTTGTCAACATCTACTGAGGCTGATATATGATATATCAGTAAAACCCAAATATCGGTCTATCTCTATTGATGATTGTTGAGTTATCAGTGGACTTGAGCTTTGCTTGTTCAAATATATTGTGAAATTGTTGTTCTAAATTTTTCTTGTATGTATTTTGCAAAAACGTTGTGCGTTAACTGTTGATGATGTAAGAAACCTGTTGATTTTATTTGCAGGTGTGGTTTTCTATTAGCACTTAGCAGTTGTGCATGTGACATTTAATTTATCATCTAAAAAATGAATGCACCTCCAGCATTTGAAGCTTTTCTACTTTTTGAGGGAGAAAAAAAGTGAGTTACCATGCTCCTATTTGCTGCAATTTTTGCCAATGCTGTTGGTGAAATACGCAGTTAAGGCATTTTTGATGAAATCAATTTTATCAGTGTAGCTTTTTGATAATTGAATTATTGTTGCAGTGGGTGGTAAATCAGAAGTTGATTTCTTGGATTGCAATCAGAAAATTTAGTTGCGTTTGGTAATGCTGTGTAAGTGATACGCACCTGATCGTCTAAGAAACTGTCATACCTGCCACCCGAAAACATATTATTGGTTGTGGTTTACTTCGTGCTGTTCTCTACTTGCCAGCTGTTGTTTGAAAGGTTTACTATAGAGTGTAGATCAGTGGTTTTCAACCTTTTTCATGCAGCAACCCATTTTTCAACTCAATTTAACTTAACAACCCCCTTCCGAAAATTTCCAGTCAAGCATATGAAATGCAGTTGTGTTTGCACAATAGAAAATCACAATGACTAAAAAATAATGTACGATATCAGTATGTTGAACAACGACTCGTTTATTAAATTTATGAACATGGCAGTATCATTGAGAGTGACTTGTGCTGTATACAAATCAATCCATAGCACAACTCACTGAAAACTAGAATAGATCCCAAGTTAGGTACTGCAATTGGATATCTAATTTACAAACACAGCACATTCTTTAATCACAAAGTCACTCATTGCCAAATGCAACAGTGCTGTAATGGTTAACAGTACTGAAATGGTCACTCAAACCTTGTAATGGTCATAAGCACACTTTAAACAATTTTGAATAAAAAAGTATGCTATCATTTTGCAAGGTGATCCTATTATTTTAGCTACGACAAAAAGTGATTCCATATACAGTATATACGAAACAAATTATAAAAGCAATTATGAATACTTTTATTTGAATCTCTCGCGACCCTTATAAAACAGACAAATGACCCCTAGGTTGAAAACCACTGCTGTAGATGGCTTTATTGATTGTCCCTTTATCAGGTTTGTTTTTAAGGAAAATGTTAGGTACCTGATATGAACCTGTAGGGACCTGATTTCTCTGATTCTAGGGACCTGATGATAGTTTTCTCTGATTCTAGGGACCCGATTCTCAATTCTAGGGACCCAAATCGGGCCCCTAAAACACCTTTGAAAAAACCTGCCTTCATTCAAATAAAACAAACTGTTGAATAACTGTTTGTTTTTTTTTCATAGTGGTGCAAGTTTTGTTTTTGCAGCATAAGTAACACCAAAGAAAGCAGTCACAGTTGTACTCACAGTGTTGTTGGTTTAATTGTTCTAAAAATATTTCCAGCTTCTGAATTTTTGCGATCTGACTGAGAGCTTCTGTAATCTGAAAAAGTGTTTCACATTTATTTTGTTGGTGATTTACAAACTTCTGGGACTGTTTTTTTAGGATTACTATCGCCAAAGATACAAAAGTGCCAAATGCTGCTCACTTCACAGTTAACAAAGAAGACCATACTTTGGGAAACTTATTGAGATCGTAAGTTGCCTTGCAGTGGATAGCAAAATTTGTGTGTATTAGATAAAAGTGTTTTACTTGGTAACCATGCACACACGAATGTTTTGGGTTATGTTTTGCAAAAAGTGAGATTAGTAAAGCTGTTTTGTAATTCAATTATCGAAGGTAAAGTACTGTACAGAGGTTTGCCTGCTCACGTAGTCTTGCATGCTAGAAAATGCTGCTAACATCTTTGAAATTTTGATTGTTGCAGGCAATTGTTGAAAGACCCTAAAGTTTTGTTTGCTGGTTACAAAGTACCACATCCACTGGAACACAAGTTCGCACTTCGAGTCCAAACAACTGAAGATTACAGTCCACAGGAAGCGTTCACTAATGCAATCACTGACCTTATTAGTGAAATTTCTCTGCTAGAAGAAAGGTTTAAAGTTGCTATCAATGAAAAACAGCATGGGATAGAGTAATGGCCAGCAATGGTATGCTGAGATTAATTGCGCAAGGAGGCTTGCAATGGAGTATGCAGAAGAAGCCTGCTAATAAATTTTATTGGATATTTCATGGAGTTTGGTTACGCAGTTGTGCATTCCAAAATACATCCCTATTTCTTCTACAGCATGTAATTTCTGGCAGTGGAGCCTTATGAATCCTTCACGAAACATCCAAATATTTGGCCAGGCTAGACAAAACGATGACCCAAGCTGCAGTATTTTACTGCATATACGTAGTTGCTGAAAATCCCGGCGCTAGCACAAAAACCTTAAATTTTTTTAGCTGGAAAAGAAGTGTTGCAATTTTGTGCAAAGCTTCGTGTTGTTCTTGCTTTATTTTCTTCGCAGTGACGTGTTTGCTGCACGTTGTGAACGCTGCGCGAAGCTCTGCTCAAGATTTGGAAAATCTTTGCCTGTTGCGAGGTGGAAGTAGACAAACGCTGGAGTTGTTGTTGCTGCAATGGCTGGAACAAATTGAACGCAAAGCGTTGATTTAGTGAAAGATCAGCAAGACAAACCTTGGCACTTGAAACATAGCTGTTATGATATTTAGTTTGCTTGTTCTTTCCATTAGTGACCGTTAGAAAAATAGATAAATTAAATATAAACGCCCTGTTGCTTGCGGCGGTTGGACTTGAAATGATGATTTGTGTCCGTGAAATCACGTGCAAATACGAGATTTTCAAAACACAGAAACGAACATATCCGAAACGTAAATGCGAGCATTTCAGAAAAATACAAAATGCGAGCATTTCCGAAAAATACAAAATGCGACCGTTTCCGAAAAATACAATACGAGCATTTTTGAAACGTTTTTTACTATTTAAACGGAAATACGTGCATTTCAGTTAAGTGTCCTTATTCGAAACTTTCGCTCTCTTGCAAATGTGGACTAAACCAGCGCTTCTCAACCGGTGGGTCGCGAAGCTCCTTCAGGTGGGCCGCGGAATGCTCCGACATAACGCAATAACTACGCCTGGTCACGAGTTCTGAAAGAAATTTTTCATGAAGTGGGCCCAGAATCAAAGTCTCGGCGAAAAGTGGGCCGCGACATCAAAAAGGTTGAGAAGCACTGGACTAAACCAAATTTCACTGCCTGTAACTTCGGTTGCAGCACACACAGCATTTGAAATCTAACGGCGAAACATCAGGTCAGCTGTTGCGTGCAAAGCTCGAAAATCCGTTGCACGCCCGTTGAAAATTACTTAAACTGTCGGGGTACACGTAGCGTTCTTCTTGTTTAAGCTGCGTTGGCCTACACATGGTCAAGAGGCTGTTTTTTGCTGTGACGGACAATGTCGTCGTGTGTGCGGGTAAACTGGCGATAACTGAAACATGTCTTTTCTCGCGTTGATGTCTGTTTTACTGCTCAGCGCTCAGCACCGATGCTAAAAGATGTTAACGACGCCCCCAAGCAGATTTGTCCCTCTCATCGGAAGCAAGCTTACCGAAACACATTGCATAAACAGATGTCAACTGCAGCACGAGAAACTTTACGCTTAAGCGCAGTGCTGATAATTTGTTGTTGCAATTGTGAAATGTTTTCGAAGAGTCGTGTTGTTAGGATGCCGCTAGCCCTTACCGTCGTTGCAAAAACCGAAAATCCATTACATTGTGCGTGCCTTTTCTTCAGCGTGTTTGCAGAAAACTGACTTGACATACGATCTTGGCGCAGTTCAACGTATTCACCATGTACCATAACGATCATTTTTTGTATTGCAACCTCAATGAGGAGTAAAACAGACGTGTTTCGCTATTTCAGGTAAATCTAGGGCATAGCAGTGCAATATGCACAGAAATACGCTCAGGACATCTCCGACAGAGATGTACTTGGCGGCACTTTTCATTTGACGTAACAGTTGGCAGTGAAGACGTCTGCGCAAAAATGCATCCCAATAGAAATCTGGACAATATGTATCCCATGTATGGAGCGCCCAGCAACATTTACCACCAACAGCAGCCACCACCACCATCTCAGTATGGATTCGTACCCCCAAACTTCCAGGTTGGTGGCCTACACTGCAAGAACGTGAGCAATAACACGTTATTATCGTTCATTTCAAACCACCTTTTTGCTGAATTTTATTGCAGCAAATGGCCTTCAGTCAGCCTACAGCGTGGATGCCGGGAGCTGCGGGTGCCTCCAACTCAGGCCAGCAGGGCAGCTATTTCCCAATGCAAGCACTGCCGCCGCAGTCGAACTCAGCAGGGAATAACTTGCCAGCCACTGCAAGTGTAGCAGCCATTTCAAAAGAAAGGCAGGAGAGATACAAGATGGAGCAACAGCGCAAGTTCAAAAATATGGGTGAGGTGTCTCGCGCTTTAATTGTGTTCAAAAATTTCATTGTGCTTCTTTCTTGTCTGTTTCAAATGGGGAATTTTTTTAAGCGTTTCTGCAAAAACTTGCCATTTAAACCGGGGTTGGGCAATTAATTTCTGCTCGGGGTCGTTTTGAGAAGGCCGCATTTAGCAGAGGGCCATACCTTCTGATAGAAATAGAAGCAAGTCTTGGTTACGTTAGTGTTTGCGCTAACATTTACTGTGATATATTGGAAGAAATTTCAGATTTGAACATATTTCCAGAATGCTTCCGCGGGCCACTTAAAACGCTGTCGCGGGCCACATTTGGCCCGTGGGCCGCTATTTGCCCACCCCTGATTTAAACCATGGAGCTCGTGCATGGTTATTTTTTGAGAAATCGATTATATTTCAACGGTACCTGATTCAGGCTTTTTTCCTCCGGACATCTTGCAATTTTTGTCCTGTATGTGTCAGTATTGTGTATCAAAGTGAGTCAAGTCCAAGTTCGTCACTCGGGAGTCAGTCATTGGCAAATTTCTCTTCACAATTTGCTTTCCTTGTTACGGCTTCTTACAAACCATTATGGAAAACACCGTTATAATCGACATAAAACAACCACTAACCTTAATAATCGACCCAGGTACAGTGGCGTGTTTCAGAAGAACCTATTTTTGTTGAATTTCCTTTTTTCCGGAAGTTCTTATCAACCATTCCTTCCGTTTGTTACTGACAGGCAAGTCATTCAAGCATACCAGCATCGATTCCATGCTTGATAGCATCGTGAGCTCTTCCACCAGACTGCCGCAGTCCACGCCATCAAAATACCCCCCCCAAGTCGTTTCGGAGGTATGACGGGCTCGTTGTTCAGTTTTATTTCTTCACGAAGATGATGACATTTTAATGTGCAAAGGTCGGGTCAACACTGTTTACTGTAGATGCGCTTTTAAATCCGTTGACGTATAATTTCTTGAACGTTCACGCGCATTGCAGTCATGCCTGCGTGAAGCCCACGACTGCATATCGACTTTTGTGACGTTGGCGCATTATACCTTCCTAGGAGTGTAGGCATGCAGATTGTGATCAGTCGCTCATCACCAATAACAGTGATGCAGTCTGTGTACTTGTCCTGCGATACAGCGCAAAACTTTTTTTTCACTGAAACATTTCAGTCATTTGTCTCATAGTTGTATTAAAATTCGCCTTAGTAGTGTTCATTAGCCTTTATTTTCAGACCTTCTGATCGAAATGACTTAATTTTTTTTCGGTCATTTAAATCATTTTGATCTATGACCGGAAAACGGCCGAAAAAGGCCCAGGCTGAAAACGTACTACGGTGATTTCGGTCTCAGATCGCTTTCCGTGAACTTGGCAAGGCTTTTTCACATCTGACTATTTCGAAGAAACGTCACACAGAAGATTCATATCGTGGAAAAATCGTTTGTTCATAATGTGAACTTGCTGAGACCTGCGTGCAAAGCAAAACCGCTCAAATATATTTCAAGAACTAAAACTGTTTAAACGAGTATCAGGTAACCACAGACACTCTCCGGCTTCACAACTCGTCCCCACCTTTTGCTGGCCAAATCTCGATCTCGGAAATTCTGGCCTCGACATTACCACTGACCGCCGCCCTCAATCAAGCACGCGCTCATTCCACACGTTTTGTTTCACTGACTGAGTGCAAGGCAGTGAAGCGATTTGACACGTCGCCAGCCGGACCTGACGGTTGTTGCGTGTGTTGGGCGCGCAACCGCAAACTGGACGCTTTCTTTACTTGCCGTACGTCACGCTGCATCCCAAACAACTTCGTCGCCGAAGTAAACTTAACGCATTTTTTTATTCCTTGGAGATGTTTGGTTTCGCGGACAATCGTCTCATCACGTCACCAGCCTCATCACATGTCACTAGCCTCATCACGGCACCACTCACACACCAGCCTGAAAATTGACGCACTGCGTCGGGTGGGAGGGGT
>JGI24022J15233_10001887_pt1 | contig 18638 bp, 11 predicted proteins | sample Ectturendosymbi2_FD_15233 | JGI IMG/M metagenome (IMG submission 15233) | reverse complement strand
GAGGTGCCGTGCGTTTGCACTCGGTGGACGGGTGAGCGCTAAGTGGAGCAGATGTCCAGCCTCCATGGCACGGCGTGCTAGAGACAGTGTGGCTCCATTGCGAGCAATGTACACAAACAAGCTACACGAGTTTCGACGAGAGCCCGAGAAACTAAGAGGGCCCTATATCGGTCTACGTACTACCCGGTAAAATTTCTCTCGGAGGCCCTGAGTAGTTACAAGAATCAAGAGCCACAACAATTTAGCTTCAACATTTTCAATTATAATATAGACAACACTTGCTTTTGCTATAGAGGATGTTGCATTGTTTGTGGAGAATTTCACTAATTTTTTGAATGGAAAAATTGCATTTGTGAGGAAATAAGAAGTAAAGCTTTGGTAACATTGGATTTTAAAGCGTATTTTAGAAAAAGATGTGCTTACTGTTAAGCTACAAATACAAGCTCTTGGTTTTCTGTAATCTTTCAAGGAATCTGCCGACTGGGCTCTGCTTTCATCTTTTTGCGATAATTCAAACTTGCGTATATGTATTCAAGTAACTACACTCCACAGGTGAAACAAGCAAGAAACCTATCGGAAATTTTCAATAGGATATCGATTCTATGCAACACTACGCATCGCCAGCCCTTACATCTGCAACCAATGCTAACAGGTTAAATGTTGAAAGGCTAAAACAAGAGCAGGGAAGGCAAACAACCTCAAGACTGAATTTAATAAACGACATAACACCAGCAGTGTAGGGCTAAAAAAGGTGGTGTGGGAACCCCGTTCCCAAAGAGGTGTGGAAACGCAGTTCCCACACTAAATAAAAAGGAAGACTGCAACAAATCGTTCAAATAAAGTGAGCATTCGCCTTACAAGAATTTCCACACTGGATCTTCTTTTTCACTGTAGGCTTTTGACTAGCAGTGCGAATCTGCGTGTCGCTTGCACATCTGTGAAATTGCAGCCATGTTTCAATGTAATCGTTTCGATCCCACATCCGCAAGTAACGTTACTAGTGCAAAAAGGTGTGGGAACGCCCATCCCACGCGTTCCTATCCCATTACACCCCTGCATAACACTAACTGCGACAATTAAAACTCGATATTACGTCTTACTCCAAGTAGGTGCATTCATTGGAGCTTCAAGACTTATTGCAAAAGTAACAAAATTTGCGTTAGATTTCTTGCTTGTTTCACCCGTGGAGTGAAGTTACTAGAATACTTTTAAGCTAGTTGCAATTTTTGAGATAGTCTTCGTGACTCATGCATTTGAGTTGGCATTGTTCTATTTCAGCGGCAAAAGATTTTTACTGTTGATTGACTTAATGTACCAATAGAACCGTATAAAAGGCGCTTATATTTCGAACTCACTGAAACCGGACACATTTTTCAAGTAGTTTGCTGCAGAGTTGCGATGTTTGCAAGTGTTGCGAGTTCACTATTCACTAGTTTGTCTGAAACAGCAATAAAAAATATTCGGTTGGTAAACCACTGTGGAAGGTCTTGAAAATGTCGGCCACAATCAATGGCCCTCCTCCAGTTTGTTGTCTCCTTTACTTGACATTTTTTCCTATCTATGTTGATAAGCAAAAGATCCTGGAAAATTTGGCACGTGCAAAGGAACCTATATATAGAACAACGGCAAGCAAATGTAGGTATATCGTTGTCGTTTTCAACGCTGATCTAGGAAAATCAAATCAGTGGTAAGGAGTAAACGTGACAAAAACAGATTTTCCCAAGTGTTTCTATGCAGCACTTTTTGTGCAGATCGATTGAAGCGTTTCCAGGAAGTTGCAGAGCTTGATCTCACCTGCAATGCCATCGCTGCGATCCCCTCGCACGCTTTCGGTGCAAATAAAAATTTGAAAAAGCTGACTCTCGCAAGCAATCGTTTGCAAAATCTTACATCAAAATCCTTTGCAGGTATAATATTTTTCATTATAGAATGGGTTTTCCGTGTTACATTGGGAACGTACAGCAACCAGTGTCAAAATAGGAAAGTTTTGTCAACTTTTTTCTAAAACAAAATAACACTCACTAAATTATACATATGGACAACACTGCGTATGGGCAGATCATCGATAGCATATTGCACAATAATGTTCTTTAACTATCTGGGATTATGCTCTGTCAAAATTTGTATTTGTGAGCAGTATTTCATTTTTTGGATGTAACCCACTGTGGTTGCTGAGAAGTGAATGAAAAAACATCAATTTTCGCAAATCATCAATACGCGTTATTCGTATACCCTAACTTATGTTCACAGGTCTTGATCAACTGCAAGAGTTGGATTTGAGTTACAACCGGTTACAACACCTTCCGGAAGAAGTATTTAGCAATCTAAGCGCAATGAAAAAGTTACTTCTTCCTGGCAACAAGATATCTTTTGTAAACGTACATTGGTTTCCGGTGAATCTCGTGGTTCTTCACATGGGGAACAACGCTCTGGCTAGTTGGCGGACGGACGATGATAGGTTGAAAGAGTTGGATGAACTTGGCCTTTCAAGAAATAAGATTACCTCATGGAATCGTGTTGTTTACCCAAAGCTCACGTAAGTCATTTGTTCTCTTTAGAAATCTAGTCAAGCGCAACGCGTTTTCGTGAAGCGTGGCCAGTTGTACGAGGTGGTCGGCACGGTGCTTTAACCAACAACGCACTTTGTCGTTGCCGAATGGTTTATTTGCTGTGGATGAAAATTTCGATATTATGTTTCTGTAGTCAGTCAAGCATTGGCAGTTGGCAAATACGTTTTTTCGGTTCTGCACTTCGGCTTAAATTACTGTTGTGAGCCTACAAGTTCCAACACTTTTGTCTCATCCCATCCAGAATGATAGAATCCAGGCCCCAAATTGCCTGTGAATGTTATGGGGGAACGGCGCCAACATTTATAAGTTTTTGAAACTATGGTGTTTGTTACAAAGGCAGCTCTGCCATCGTCCTTTCACCACTGCATCTGATACGAAAAATGGCTTACTGTTGTGTTCTCTGCTGTCGCAACATCAGCTACACAGGCGAAGCCGTCACCAACGAAAAATTGTGACAGTCTAGCAAAGTGTGTCTATTTCTAATAAACTCAGAAATTGATAGTGCAGAGCCAATCCTTTTTTAATATATTGACAGCTACACAAGCCTGTCAGAGCAGAAATTAACCAGTGTGACTTCGTTTTCACCTATCCGGCGCTGATGTGTTTTCATCCAATAAGTTTCTGATCAACTATCTCTACCGTTTGTGGTGTTGTATGAAACAAGAATCTCAAAACAGAAGTGCTTACGTCTAACGGGGGTGCGAGATACCATTTCAGGGGAAAAGAGAGAATCAAACAACTGAAGATAGAGTTACCAAGTTATATTCTAGAACAGTGGTTCTCAAACTTTTGTCGCTGCGGACCCCTGTAACTGCACCCAAAACCGCTGTGGGCCCCTTCGTTTTGTCAACGTTTTTTCGATTACTGAGAAACGATATTTGGTCGCTTCTAAACGTGAGCACCTCAACCGCCCGGCAAGACGCAAATTTCAGGCTTCGGCCTGCCGCTAATTGTCCTCAACAAATTTACATCACTGTAAAAAAGGGTCAGTCGACTTGCAACATGAACATGTCAGACTACAGTTGTGGTGCGATTAAGATGAATAACGGCCCAAATGGGCGGATAAAAACTAGCGGATTTTCCTGATTGGATTTTGGTTTACGGACCATTTAAAGCACATTCATGGAAGCCGAAGGCATTCACGGACCCCAGACTAAGAACCTCTGCTCTAGAAAAAGACCACATTAGGCATTCACAAAAGATTGTTAAGCTTTCTGTCATATTTCGCACTGGTCTAGCATTTTTTGGTATGCATTCAAATCATTACGTGTATAAGAGGCGTTTATGACAAAAGGACCATGTGTGCACAATCAAAAACATCTCAGAAATGTCCAACATAAATACGTTTCAGAACCAATATCTAAACTAGCGATTTCCAACCTTTCTCTGACCATCTCCCTAAATTATAGGTATATTTAACAATAAGCGTGTAATGATGTTTGAAAATAATATTTACTGATATATGTATGAATATTTGGAAATAAATAATATATAAATATATTTTTATCTTCTATTGCTAACCATAAATGTACCCCTGCAGATAGGCAAATGTACTCCCAAAGGTACATGTACCCCAGGTTGGCAACCCTTGATCTAAACCATAACACGAAGGAAAATCCATAACAATGTAGTGTATTCAAATGTTTGTTTTCATTGCGCATGAAATTTATTGTAATAACAATTATCATTGGTTCTTCCATGTCATACCAAGGGCCGTGTTCTGGTTTTCGAGCGATTTTTATTCCACAAAGCAAAGTTGATATAATTATATCAAACCATTATAATCGTTGCACAGCTCTCACTACCCTCTCGAGTTCGCCATTTTGACACATGAATCGCAGTAAAATTTCGGTGACGATCAGCTTGTATGCAAACGAGTTATTTTTTGTAGTCTATTGCAGGATTGTGTTTCTTAATGTAATTTTGTTTGAAATCGCAAAGAACCATAAGAGTACAACTGTTTTCACAGTATGAGCCCTAATTTTGGTATTGAAGCATGTACAGTTCACATATATCTTTTATATATTTATAAATCTTTATATTTTATATATATTTATAAATTCGATGAAAATCGAATCAATGTATTTGGAAGTCATTGCAGTAAATCGATGTATTTGGAAGTCATCGCAGTACTACATTATAATAAGCATGATTACGTCGTTCATGCGCATGCCTCAAAAGCTTGTGTTTCATCAAAGTAAATGTATTTGCGCCATCAAGCTTATACTCTCTACTACACCCATGTATGTATCCTCGTCTTCCTTCATGTGTTTGCGTTTTCCATGTTACTGCGATGCATGCTTAAATTCAAGCGACTTGCGTGTGGGATTGAAGACGTTACTCAATACAATATCCTGAAAACCCACTTAACAGACAAATTTTAATTTATGCCCTCTTTTGACGTCACGAAAAATTCATATAAGTTTATAGTCAATAGCTCCGAAGAGAAAACAAGGCGGAGAGGAATCGGTGCTAAACGCAGAAGTATTCGTGTAGTAGAACCATGAAGCAACCTGAAAAAGATTTACTGAATTTCAGAAAAAAGTTTTGGGGAGGATAAAAGAAAGCACAATTTAATACGTGGCAAAAAATTTCACAAAACTACGACGTCTTAAATACACATGCGTGCAGACAAATACTCGCGCGCGCGCTCTCATGAAAATACTTATAAATATCGTCCTAGTTTTTTTTCGATTTAAAGTTCAGCATTAAGGTGTAACATTTTAAGGAGTACAAATTGTGGTTACTACCCCCCGTTCCAATCAGATTTGTACTGTTCAGGACACTCGATCTGAGTTACAACAACATGGAAAAGGTGGCTGGAAACGCTTTTCAAGCCAACCCCTCCCTTCATACCCTGGACTTGAGTAACAACCGACTTAAAACATTAGATCGGGATCTAACAAACAGACTGTGGTGAGAGTTGTGGAATACATTAGTGCAGATAACATGTTCCAACGTTATTTCATTTGTAACGCGTTTCCAGATGTGTTTCCCTGCTAGCGCTAGAGTCTCTGTGTATCCATGGTTACCTGAATTTTTACTCGCTTCTCATCAATGTTTTGCAAAATACTGATGCTGTACTGATGTTTATACACTGATGTTTTTGCAGTCTTTAGGCCCCTGGTTGCACTTCAGGTAACCGGGGTCTAAATGTTCCCCTGGAGTAAAGTGTTGTGTGTGAAATTAATACAAAATGTACATTTCGCTGCGCACATACACTTTTTTGCAAAAAACGAGTAAAAATTGGTGCAGAAAAGTAAAAAATAATCTGACCAGACCTTACGGGGTCGCGTGCGTGCCCAAAAAAAGCAATCTAATTTCGGATCACATTGTACCCACGGTAACTCACCCGTTATGCAAACTCAGCGGTACCTGAGCGGGGATTTCACTCACGCCTAACCGAAACACGTTAAACCAAGCTGTTTTTTTCAGGAAAGCATGAGTCTGAAATCTGGGACCAGCATTGTAATAGTGTACTCCCTCGACTCACTTCCAGTGACACTAAATTCAATCACTAAGTGGCAAGCTTGCTCTGAAAAATCGCTGAAAACTGATCTGTGCATTTAAAAATTCATTTATTTGTCATTTTCAATCATAAGGTAATACTGATTGGTTCTCATCAGGAGTTTTGCAACTAGGGGAAAATTTTGTTGAAAAAATTTTGGTTTACACTGGATTTTTACGCTTCTTGAATTGAGTAGTTGCTAAAAAAATTTCCTCACAAACTTGTATAAGTAGGCTACTGCTAGATAAGGCTCATACAAACGCGTTATCTGCATGGTTGATTATAAGACCCTAGCACAGTGGTTCTCAAACTTTTCTGCACGTTGACCCCCAATTAAAGTATGCAATTTTCTGTAGACCCCGTGGTCTCGCACAACAGTTACCAATACAAGGAAAGCCTGTGTCGATTATTCTCCGTCCTACTGCGCAGCCTTCTGCTGTCTGCTGTCCTACCAGTCTAACTCTAACTGCCAAACTGCGACACATGCACTACAACATTGTTTGTGACGTAACAATTTTCATAATGTCGTCACAATGGATGATTTAATAAAAACTATTCAAATCGAATATGCTTTTAAACTAATGTAGCTGAGATTTGATCAGCTTTTGTTTGATTTGTTGAAAACGCCGTTTGCTTCTTTGCCCGATTAACAATATATTTGAATTCATTGCTTAATTGCTGCAGTAGACCCAGCAGTTATTCATTGACCCCCTGGCCATTCAGTGACCCCCATTTGACCCCGTGACTATTTATCGACCCCTTGGGTGGTCCAATTGACCCCTGGGGGTCCACATCGACCACTTTGAGAACCACGGACCTAGCATCTACGACTGTTTTAACAAATCGCAACCCATATGCTAAAGTTTACGCTCCATTACTTGAGGACAGTCCAATGAAATGCTTTAGCTTTGTGATAAAGGTTATTTTTATTTGATGTATAGCTTGTTGAAAGTGTTCGACATTGCGAACAACCAGCTTCTCACACCATATCCCACGTGGTTTGCCAACGTCTTCAAAAACTGCATTGAACGTGACGTCTTTGCTATGGCAACAAACAATCCATGGGATTGCACCCATGCTCGTGAAATGCAGGTATTGAGAGTAATGAACATACAAAACGATCTTACGAGTTATTAAACTTTTGCGACCTTAAAATGGGCATCGAAGCATGTGTTAATCAGTATAGCTTTCATATCTGGATTTCTTCACGTTTTTGGCTTTGCAGCTCAAAACATTGTGAGAACCAATGTGGTAAGAATTGTTTCCTGTTCGTACGAATTTCCGCGTCATATTGTAACTGTCACTACTGCAGATTGTTTAATGTGTCTGCACTTGCTTCCCATCCCGTAATGGTACGTTTAGGGAAACATGACATGACTGTTTTCACCTAAGTACAGCAGTAGACGTCACATACTAAATCTACGGCGGCATCAGCCCATGTTGGATTTAACAACCGGCGAATTAAACAACAGACGCCATAAAGGGAATGAAGAAAGAAACACAAACAAATTAGTACAATGTATTTCTGGATCATGAGCCAGATCTACCTTCTCATTGTGGAATGCACCAGCGCTGTGAATAAAACTACACGCGCTTATATGCAGTGACTTAAATCGAACTGATCAGGAATGGTATGTTTGAAAACGTTCCTGCAACGCAGTAATACAAGGCAATTGATTGTGCGATAAGCACAGTTTTAAAACGCACGACTTGATAAGATTGATAAATCACATTTCGGATCGAATGAGACTACACTAATACAGTTTAATAACAAAAATCAACAGAACACGAAATTTTCATTCATTTTTATGAATGAGAAATTTTTCATTCACTTTTAAACCTTCCTCCGGAAAAGGTCGTGGATGCAGCATCCCTAGGAGGACTCGAAACACCTTGCAGTCAACAACAATCTCAAATAGCTCTGCTGGCTCCGCTTTCCCATTGGCGTATAGCCAGCAGGACTTGCCTCACCAATATTTCCTGGGACATTCTGGACACATGACCGAAACAAGGTAGCTGGGACCTCCGCTTACACTTTAGATAGTCTTCACACGGTTCATAACCCTAAGTGACGCTCGGAACAAAGACCGATTTAAAAACTGAAATGTTTGCGGTGTTTGAAAGCTCCCGTTTTCCCACCACAGAGCGATTCAGCTTACGCACAACTGTGTTTGTTTTGNCCTGCCAATCTGTGTATCAATCTCCTTGTTATGCCTTCCGCCACTCGTGACCAGGGATCGAGTTTGCTTGAAAATTTGGAGGACAAATTTTGTGTGATATGCATGTTATTGTGCATATCACTCAAATATAATATTATTTCTTTCGTTTCTATCACGTCACCGTGTTCACTCAACCGTAGTACGAGCTTTTTTGTAAAACTGGCAAAATGGGAGGCAAATTAACGAAACGAAATATTTTGGAGAGCATGGCCCAAATGGCTACGCCCATGGTGTTATGGCAGTTGCATAGTACTGTGCTAGTGCTTGAAAATGATTACTAAGTATTTGCTTATTTACTAAATACACACAACTTTAGTATTAGCACTTGACAAATTATTTGTCAAAGTAGATAGAACAAGCACAAGACTTCAATTTAAAAAACAAATAACACACAATAAAAGTAAAATTTATGAACATATATCTTTGAGATTCAAAAAACTGGCAGTTACATGATGCAATTCCAATTAATAAACTTGTATCTCTAATATTTTATCACAAAATTTTTGAGAGGACAAAAGTCATTGTGCCCCCCCCCTTGTCCAAAATTCATGGGAGCATGTCTTCCTGTCTCCCCTGAAACTCGGTCCCTGCTTGTACTATCTCCACAAATAATTTTAATTTCTCCTCCTGTTAAAGTGTATCGCCGTTTACTTGCAGCGTACACTGCTTTAGGTTGTTGGAGAGACCTGAAATGCGATATATAAAACGGTTTTCCAATTTCTTATCCGCTGTTTTTTATGCAAAAATTCTGTTTCAACGCAAATAGTATTTATCATGCAACTTTTTGATTGAAGCGATTTCTATTGTTTTGCCAAGTTTCGCATAATGTTAATCGGCTATGCATTGAAATCCATGATACTGCACTCATGGGCGTCGGAAGGGGGGAAGGCTCCACCCCTTGATTATGAAAAACCTCAGCAAAAAAGTTGCTTTTTTACTTTCGAGTAGGAAGAACAAAATTTCACTTTTGCCACCCTAGAAAAAATTTCTTTAATCCACTAGTGACCCCTCCCTGGAAAAATTCTTCCGACGCCCATGACTGCAGTAGCAAACAGCAAAAGGTACACGACCACATGCTGTGAGCAAACAAATAGTTCGCTGCACAGACGAAAAATCTATTTCTCACGTTGGTCAATTACATTTCTATGCCATCAATAGGGTTTATGACCAGATTGAAACTTTCCGTTCAGTTTAATTCACACTTGCTATCTGTACTCCTTACGAGAATGTCACGAGTAGTCTGCGGTGCCCATCTCCGCTTGCGCTGTAGACTAGGCGACTACTTTCACAAAAAAATGGTGCATCGACTGCACGTCAATGACAAGACCGCACGTGAACCATTTCCATGCACCCGCTGCACCCACCCATTAACGTCGAGCACAAGGCTGGAAAAAGTACCGTTTTCCGAGTCTTCGCACTTCGGTATGACACAGCCAGGAATCAAGCCAAGCCTATACCAGCTTTGGTGGGCGTGCTAAACCACGTACCACTTGGCCGCAATTTAAACTCTTTTATTAGCCAATTCTCGCAGTTTTTAAGCTTGTTGGGGTCTTAATCAATTTTATTTTTGCCATTTCTGAAACATCACATCTTTATCATAATGTTTTTCTTCTAAAGCTGCTTGTAACAATTCCGATGAGCTCAACACATTTGCAACACAGTCCTTTTTCACTATTTTCACTTGCCGCAGGTTTTGGTCGAAAGAAGCAGTAAAATAGTGTATGAACAAATACACTTCAAAAAAGCAGATCAAAAGGAAGTTTTTGCCACTTGTCCTTTTACTTTGATGGTTGCCAGACGTCCTTGAGCGCCAAGAACTTTCCTTAAATTTGCTATAAAAACTCAGTATGTCCTTGATCCTTAATTTCAAGGACTTGATCCTTAATTTTAGTATGTTCTTGATCCTTAATTTGTTGTCGTGAGTAATCTTCGGCGTCCTTGAAAGTTATTGAACAGTGGTGAAATTGTTCATTATTGAATTACTGATTACACTGAACATTCAAGAATAAATATTAAACAACGTAGGCTAATTGAACAGGTAATCGAAGATAACCCATTTTTACTCAGCAATATTTGTTTGGAAAAACGTGCTATACCACTATATCTAAAAAGTACTCGAAGTAGGCATGAAGTAACATTTCAGTAATCACAAAACGACAAAATGTCCTTGAAACTACCTTTGATCCAACACATCTGATCATTTTAGCCTTCGTTACAAGCTAATCAACATTTAAAATTGTGTTTTATTTCAGGATTTTATAACTGCAATTACAACTGATAACACCTACTCTGCGAAAAAGAAGTGCTGGAGTTCTATTGATATGTGCGACTTCGCGAAAAAATCCGTCGGCTCCGTTTTTTCCTTACAATCTAATTTTATTGAAGATCCTCTGGATTATTTTCTTTCGCCACCCTGCCTGAAAAAAGTTGAAGGATCTCCAACTCCATCACCATCTCCCCAAAATTCCCCTGCGCCAATTAAATACGCAATTACAATCTTTATACCAGTTTCAGTAGGTATTGTGTTAATGTTAATTGGACTAATAATTCTGAAAAACAGTCGATCACGGAAAAAACATATACCTGCAAGTCAATACTCAGAAGAGACGAGCGAAAACACCTCCAGCAATCCGAGCTTAATCATTCAACCCTTGCAAGAGGATGAAGATGGATACCTTCTTCCTTCTCCGGAGCAACCACTCCAAAGTCCACCTTGTCAGCGTTCTCTGCAGGCAGATACGCCGGTTTGCAGCACTGGCCAAGCGCAATACTGGGGAGATCACGAAACAATTCCAAAAGCTCCTGTGGATTGCTCTTCGGAAAGCAACAAACATGTACGAACGAGCTTCACGGAAGATGACGAAACATTTGTCAAAACTTCCGCACCAACTTTCTCTCACACTGCTCACAGTCGAGGAATATGCCCAGGGTGCTATGGTTCGTTGACAAATGTGGGCTCCAGAGATGATGTAACAGCGTTGACTGGTTATTTTACGCTTAACAGTAGAAACATGTAATATGGATTCAAAATAGTCCCGTTAACAGCCTGGCGACAGCCAGTGGCGTAACTGAAGGAGGTGCTGAGGAGCGAATCGCCCCCTTGACAAGCTAAATGTAAAAATTCGGTCCCCACTTAGCCTATATTTCGGTTTTAGGATTATTTTGGTTTTAATTAGGTTGATTTTTTGCGTTTTTTTAAGCATTTCCGGTGATTTGGGGTTTTAGTATAACCACCCACATTCAGATTCACCATAATTTCTCAAGTGTTTTCTGAGTTTAGACTAATGGACCTCCTACGGCAAGTGGGCCCCTTTCAACTAAGTCTTCCCATGGCTCAAAACGCACGTTACGCCACTGGCCACGGCTGTACCAACTTAGGGGCGGCATTAGGCTTTCTTTCCAAAACAAACGCATGTTAATTGGGCAAAACAGATATTTGTCTGGCAAAAAATTTGAAAAATGCATGTTCAATCAAAGCTGGTAATCCATATGACGTAAAACGTACAGCAAAATTAGCCAAAGATGAACTCAAATTTGGCAGAAAGTTTCAAGGTTGCGAAACGGCAAATTGATGATATGGAACATTTTTAACACACAGTAGGGGAAAAAGGTTGTAAGTATCAGATAAAAATGATTGTTGTCACTTCAACCGATTCTTACTTATTTGGTAAAAATGTTGGGGTGTCGGGACTTCTGAAGTCAAGACCATAAAACGTGGGAGTGGCTAGAATTCTGAAACCACATGGCCAGCAACCAGTATTCGATCGTGGATAGGCAACAGTATAATAATCTGCGGAAAAAAATTGACTTGTCGCAGGCTGCTTGCAACTTGCGAGCTTGAGCTTTTCTGTTCACTCCTACGGAATTTTCAATAATAGTTTGCCATGTTGTTTTTATGATGCCTGCAAAAAGAACTCTTTCTTCGCAAGTAAAAAATATAGCAAGTTTATAAATTTTCTATCTTGAATCAGCAAAAACGTTCGCCTATTGGTAAAAAATAGCAGCAAAACACTTTTATCAACCTTCAACTGTTGCTTATTGTCGGATGGCTTAACTTCGAGTTTGAGTTCGTGTCCATGAAAATACCGAATATGTTTAAAATGGGGCATAACGATGATCTGGCATTTTATAATTTGTAATCACACCCAAAGTCCCGGTGCTTTGCTTCTGTTCTCTTACCAACAGTTTCAGCATTAGTTGGTTGCATTTAACACACACTAATAGCACTTACAAATAAGACGAATTAGAACACTTTTTCAGCGATAGCACTTCAGGTTATGGATTCTTACACTTTTTATGTTTGCATTCATGCGCAATTATCCTTACTGGTCAGATTAAAAAACTTTCAATATGCGTTTTTTACAATCCTTTCCATTTACCCATTGCAAAAAGGTTTTTCTTCAGAGTAAAGGTCGGATAATGCTCATCAAAACTCTGTACGCCCATTGAGAAGCGAATTATGCTCCAGATGCCATTTATCCGATACTTGAAAAAACAATATAAATGCACAGTACATCTTCAAGCTATCCGTCATCTGGATCCTTAAACACTGCCATAGTAGCCTAACAGGTTATATGCCATATTTAAAGTAAAAACCAGGGTTGCCGAATCGGAGTCGTGAGGAGTCGGAAGTTTTTTGGTGAAGTCGGAGTCCTAACAATACTGAGTCGGAGTCGATGTCAGATTTTTTTGTCCGATTCCGAAAGTCCAATTGGATCATTTTTTACATCACATTCCTAAATTGGGAATTCCTACTGAAATGGCACAATTTCTTTTGATATTTTTGTTGAAACTGGTTTCTTGCTGTGCACCACAATTTCCAATTGCTACAAAATTGCTAACAGGCCAACTTCATTGCCTTTATGTTAAGGCCTCGGAGACGGGAGTCAGAAATTTTGGAAAGGTCGGAGTTGGAGCCGGGGTCGGATATCTTACGTCCGACTCCACAACCATGGTAAAAACTGCTCCCATCACATGCAGAAAGATGAGATCGGATAATTTCAGTATAGAGATGAGGTCATCGATCTCTATTGCTTAATTATCCCAGTATACGTTTTTCCTTTTCTTTCTTTACGTTTCACAAGATTCAAACCCACTGTTTTTTCGCGGTAACGGAATTTACCATCCTTCCAAGCCGCACTGTAGAAACTGCCAATCCAAAATTAAATTTTGCTCAAGCTTACTGCTTTGTTTTATTGTTTTTGACTTCTTTCTGCAACGTGCGTGGATGATATTGTTAACCGACGCACAGGTTTTTGTGGTGCGTAGTTTTTAATTGTGCTTTTTACACTTTTACTTGCGAATGAAGAGGTGTACCTGTTGCATGCGCAAACATTCTATTTATGAAACCTTATTTTTGTGCCATCGTTTAATGTCGGTAAACCGGCCATATAAAACTGTGGTTTTCTACCTAGGGGTCGCGACCCAGAGAAGTCGTAAACAGTGATGACATTCGACCGATTCGCAAGAACCTGTTCTTGGAATTTCTTTAACCCCTAGAACCGGTTGTTGGTATGGTTTGCCTCTGGAGAGTGATAATGAGAGAACCTACTGTTAGTGAGTCCTAGAGTGATAGGACCTGTTCTTACAAAATTGTAATCCTACCACTGGTCGTAAACCATTTTTGGAGGGGTAGTGAGTAGATATTTTATGTACACAGCTGTATTACATTTGCTTTATTCGAGTTTTAGGTGAGGGTCGTTGGGTTGTAGTGGGTTGCTATAGTGGGTCACTGTACAAAAAAGGTGAAAACCACTGATATAAAATATAAGTTTGATTTAGAGTAGAAACATGCTAAAACACAAAGGCAATACTGAACTTGGCCGACAGTGGCAAAGATGAATGATGCATCTTGATGTGTTAAATCTTTCTCTATGAATGGCCATATAATTATCTGTGGTTTCATTGCAATTTGTTCTTAAAAACGTTTTACTTCAAACTTTAGTAACCTAACAATAAGATTCTGCTTCACTTAGATACAAGATTTTTAAAGCTTTGATTATGAAAACAACCCAATGATGAAGGCGTATCACACAACTATTTCTGTTGTTTAAAATAATTGTGCCTCTTGCGTTGATTTGATTTATTTTTTATATTTTCAATGATTTTGTTTGATATTCTAAACTTGTTTTATAGCTGTTTATAACTTTTACGAGAATTTCGCACATGTGCCGTATGAAAAAATCCATGGCATGGGGATTGTGTCAAATATGGAGCCCCTTTGAAATCAGAGTACTTACATATTGCAGCGGCTGTTAGGGTGCCTTTAGGAAGCAGAGTATCTGCACATTACAGTTGGTGATGGGGCCCCATTGAAAGTAGAGTACTTACTTATTATCGGCTTCGGAGTATATTGTATAAGTGGATAATAGTTGTTTACCAGAAATGAGGAAAATTCACGTGCGAAACACTTCGAGGGGGGCTCTTAAAAGGGGTACCGAGGCAAATGCCTCACTCGCCTCCCCTTATACATACCTCTGGGTGGTACGTTCTCTAATATAAATCTTGCTGGTTAACTAGGCTACTAACGCCAATAACGCTGACGTTTCTGCAGCGTTTCCTAATCTGACTACACTTGATGACTGAAACAGAATTCAGTGGAGGCTTCGACACAAATCTACTCGGGTAAGAGCGGCGCAGCCAGAAAAAATCAAGAAATGAAAAGAACAGAGGTGGTAGCTTACCCTTAAAATTGTGCAGTGAGCTTGATAAAGTATGGCCTGGACGGCATGCTTTGCTGGTCCTGACAGGAGGCCATTGACAGACTTGAGCACCCCAGGCAGATTCTTTCCAGCGCCGACATGGGCGCAATTTGGTGAGGGACACGGGGGACGTGTCCCCCACTCTTTCAGGTGAGGGGATATAATATGCCATGTCCCCCACACTTTTTTCTTATTAGGTTTTGTATTTGGAGAGGTTTCAAAAATATAAGTGATGTTTGTCACTTTTTGTGTGAAGAGCTTTTCATGTTAGATGGTAGGTTACACGTAGCCAAGTGTTGATGTTGAAACAGAGTTTGGTGTGGTATCACTGATTCTGTTAGTTTATCAATTTTAGCTTCGATTAAATCATTTTTAGCATTTTTCAAGTTTCTAGTGACCGTGAAAGATGGTTAACTGCTTTTGTCCGACATTTTACCCTGTGTGGTATACTGGTAGAAAGGTTATTTTCTTGTAACAGTGAGAGTATTACAGCTGCACATGTGAGAGGCCCAGGGATGTAGTGTTATCAAAAGAGGTGTAGGAACGCACCCAAAAAACTAGCCATTTTAAAACACCTTCGAATTCACTTCAAAGCAAAACATGAAGAAGGGGTGGGAACGCCGTTCCCACGCGTTCCCGCCCCACTACACCCTTGGAGAGGCCACAGTATTGCCACTATTTGTTTCGTGCAGAAATTTAACGGGCTTTGCTTTGACGTTGGTTGTCACGTATTCAGAAACAGACAGAGTATAATTTAATGATGCTAGTGTATATATTAGAAATTTAGATTTTCAGGCAAATCTCTGCGAAGCTTTTGCCGAAGACAAAAAAGCAGCACTATTGTGGAGACTTAGTTTTGGGATGGACAGTTTTGCAAAAGACTGTCTTCAACTATTAGTGGTCAACATTTCACTCAAAACGTTGGAGAAGTAGCCTACAGTACTTGCCTAGCTGTATATTGACCTATAGCTCAAAACGTAGGGACTTAACTCGGAAATAAGGATAAATATACCTACATTTATCCTCACGTCTTGTAATGTCGTGACAATGGTGCCCAACAAATAAAAAAAAGACATTTTTCTGTGACTCTTACACTTTAGGCTTGTGCTGAATGCATTGGTTCGTAAGTCATCTGATTTACTTGAGTTTAACCAAACCACAATGCAGCAACGTTTTCATCCAAGTGCGAAACATTTGCTTTACAAGTACATCACACCTAGTTTTGTTGGACATTCTTTTCGTTTTAAAGGTGAAACTTGGTACTTTTTGCCAATTCACGGTTGTGCATTTTGATTTGATCTTGAATATATTTTCGTGTCGTTAATGCAAGTACAGTAGAACTCATAGAATGAAACTTATGACATGGTTCAGAGTTGTAAGTCAGGCCGGGCTTTTCGGATCGGGTTGGGCTCGGGCTTAAGTTTGTCAAAATATTTTCGGATTGCATACAAAACTTTTTTATAGCATTAGGAGCGAGGATTTTTTTCTTGCGTGGCGTTGATTTGTCGTGCTCACCACGGTAACTTCTGTGAGTGAAGAGATTGTGATTTTTTTCAGTTAATTCAGTTTGCAAACACAGTTGCTTTCGTTTTTTTGTAAGTTCAATTCGCTTGTCAGTTCGGTTTGAATAAAGTATCTTCGCACTTGCGTTCGACGCTCATCGGATCTCAATTGCAGAGTTTCTTTTGCAACTTTCAATTTATTTACGAGCGGTACAATGTCTAATGTCCAACACAGCAGCATGCCATTCGCCAAAAACATGAACGTAGCTAGGGGCACGTGAGCTGTGCCTATAGCGTATGTCCCTCCAAATAAAAGACACTGTTGTGTTTTAAACTCCTAATTTGCCTCTTGATACTCATACAGGTGCAGTAGAATTTGTCTAATTCGTCACTTTTTCGTCGGTCCCGGCAGAATCCCTATCTTTTGTGTACATTTCTGTTCGTCTAATTCGTCACCTCTTTTTATCCATTAGAAGCGTTTTGTTCGGCTAATACATCATTTGCAGTTTTGCTTTTGATGTCTAAGCAGCTAGCACGTGTGGGAACTCAAAGAAATTAAGGATCTTTATCTGAGAATTGTTGCAATTTGTTATCGCATTTATACACGAGTTGCGAAGCGCGACCCAGCTCCCTATTGCGAGAACGCAGAAAAGTCTTTAAAAGTGTATTCAAGATTTAAGAAGCACTAGATTAAATTGAAAAAGTATAGATAAGCGCGACCCGACTCCCCATTGAGAGAACGCGGAAAAGTTTATTAAAGATTTAAAAGGTGTTAGATTAATGGAGGAGCCTTTAAGATAGAGTTTAATTGTTGTATTCAACCATAATGTTATAAACTTGTATTTTAGGCTACTACAACTAAAAGCACTATGTACACGAGTAACAATGATAAGTATACTACAAGCTTCTATGATAGAGTTTTCACCTGTTTGCATAATTGGTCAGTTCACCCAAATCGTCACTTTTTTCTAATCCCCTTGAGGTGACGAATTAGGCAAATTCTACTGTATTTTGTGAAAATATCGTCATCAAAAAGTCGTACCTCGGTTGACTGAGCACGATGACGTTATAAACCCGCTACTCAGGGCCGGCCTTAAGCTGATGCAACCGATGCGGTTGCGTTGGGCCCTGCACCTCTGGGGGCCCCTCACCATGTGAATGGATAGTAGTTCGTTTTTGCCAAAAATTCCTTGCGCTCAAATTCAGTAGAAACGGCTTATAAAATCTCATTATTAGCAAACAATGCTCTCGTTAGAACGAACATTGACACAAAAGATGAAAGGTTAAGTCCGTAGACGCAGACCTATTCGAGTCCGTACACTCCAACAGTTGGCCATTCAACCACAGCAGCAAAAGGTGTTTTGCATTTTTTGCTTGGTCTGCACTGCACCGTGTCAGCCTGTCTGGGCATTCGCCCAAAAGATGTTGAGTAGCCTGAAACGCTAGTAATGCCAAAAGCTTGTTGGTCGTTGTTCTGAAAAAAATTGCACGCTGGGGTCTTCGCGTTGGGAAAAATGTCTAGTGCGCCAAACATTATTTTCACTGTGTCCCCAAACTTTTTCATTTGTGATGATCCTAATGTTAGTTTTATCGAAAACTGTGGGATCCTGCGTCTTGACCCAAACCACTTTCAACAGCTAAGCGAGATGTTCCAATCGCTGAAAGCCCAGATAGGTTATATTTGAATTATGAATTTCCCTAAGATGTAGCAGGCAGGAATTTTTCAAGTTATTGTTTACAACGTAAATTATCCAATGGAGAGGTGATGCAACTGAAATGGCTAGTACACTCAGCTGGAAAAATTGGATATTTTGCTTTTTCGTAAACTGTTTTCGAGTTTTATGTCGCGCTGTCCATTCAGTGGTGTAGAGCTGAGGGGCAGGCGCACCTCCAAAAGTTTTGATTTGTCGAAAATTCGGGTGAAATTCCTGAAAATTCGGGTACAGAGGTTTCGACATGTTTGTTTACTATTGAGTTATCTGACTTTTTTCTCCGAAAAAAACAACATTTTTGGTCCAGTGCAAGTATGCGCATAGCTGAACATGAAAAATCCAGTTGTCACTTTCAGGCAAGTGTTCAATGGTTTGAAGCTGAGCAAAGACTAACGAAGGGTTGCTCGTTGGATTCAAGTCATCACA
>JGI24022J15233_10001886_pt1 | contig 18642 bp, 8 predicted proteins | sample Ectturendosymbi2_FD_15233 | JGI IMG/M metagenome (IMG submission 15233) | reverse complement strand
CAATAAATTGCGATAGATTCGCTTGGTGTGGGTCACTGATGTGGCTTTACAAACATTGCTGAATGATAAGTACAAGCTTGAATCATTGCAATGAGATGGAAGCAGAACCAGGCAGGCGATCCCTCAAAATGCCCGCTGAAAACCTAGGGCCTGTAATTGTTGCCACAACATGTTGCAGATTGCAAACTCCAGTGCAGCATCTCCACGAGAAACTCAAAAATTAGTCAAGCGCTGCGCGTGACGTGAAGTGGATGAGCAACGTAAACGTGTCATCCCGTTGCGTCATACAACACGCACTCTTGTCGCCGCGCACCGGCTTGCAAAGTGTGCAATATATTGTTTCGTCTTTCATTCCTCGTCAGAAACAGATTTTAGTGTTTCGAAGCAACGCCTCCTTGTTTCCCAGGAGGCCTTACTCGAAGGCTGGTGCAGTCAAGAAATGCGTAGATAGAAACGCACCTCGAATCAGTTTGACGAAATGCTATCGAAAACCCGGATGCGCGCACACGTCAATTGATTGCGTCGCTTTGCCTCGTTCCCCATGAAACAAACAACAACATTGCGCGTGTATTTATTTTTTTATGTCTTGCTGATCGCACGATTTTGTGAAATATCGAGCGTTGGCCTTTGTATAACACNTAGTCGCCGTTTCCGGTTTGTTGGTCTCGCAAACCAATTAACTGAATGAGTGCAAGGGGNTTAGACCTGTGCAATGCACGTTCAACTTGCGGAGTCTACTTGCGCGGAGTTGCACTTGGTTAAGACCTGTGGATGTTGCGAATACTTTTACACAGAAGTGCGCGACACTGCGACTATGGAAGGTGTAAGTGAATACGTAAGCGGGGAATTGTGCATCGGAGTCGGCTTGGTGCTTGGCTTGAATGTGAATAAACCACTTTGGTTCGTGCGGACTGCACTGCATGTGCTTGAGGTTAGGTCCTGCTAAGCATAACTGAACTTCTCGGGCAGAACAATATTCATCACGACTGAATCTCTAGCAGCTTGAGCCATCGAAATTCGTATCTTTTTTCGCTGACTTGCGTGGGGACAAGCTAGAGATTTAGTTATTATGCTTTTTCGGTGGCAGACGCAAATGGTCCTTTAAATTGCATGTAACATTTGTGCGCACGGTCATTGGTCAATGCACAATAACTGTACATTGTACATTGATAAAAAATTTTTCGTGAAACACCTAAATTAGGAACAAATTATGAAACGCCATCTGCCGTCTATTGTCTGATTAACGCTTGTAATGTTGTTTTGTGAAACTGTTTTGCGATGTCTGAAGTATGGTCGACACAGGTTATGAAAATCTGGTATCTACTGACTTTCAGACGAAGTGCTAAATCAAATAACACCGTGCTGGCGATACTAGTTAGAGAGCAATTGCGTGTAGGAAATAGTAGTTTGTTGATTACGTTGTTCTCCCTGGCTATACGCTTTTGCATAAAGCTCCCTTAGTATTGAAAGCTCTACGTTAGCTGTTTAAGCTTTTGAGGAATCAGCCGAATGGACTCTACTTTCATCTTTTTGCGAGGATTCAAACCTGCAGATATATCTATTCAAGTAACTAGTCTCCACACAGGTGAAGAGTTGTGAATCAATCAGCAAATGTTTAATAAGAAATCGATTTCACGTAACTCTACGCATCGTCAGTCCTACAACCTTATTCAAATAGAATCTGAGCTTCCTTTGTGGAACTGATGTCCTTCATGGCCTTTTTTGCTTTTACTTTTCGCTATGGGCTGGTTGTGTTTGTGGCCAAGCATTTTTCCATTTCTTATCAAATCTTGCTCCTAGTCGAACCCAGTACAGTGCTAAGAAAGTGGCTAAACGCAGTGCATGATATAATAGGTTCCTAGTTCTACGGCAGGCTCATGAAATTCGACTGCGGGCAGTTGTACACTAAAGACTGTGTCGAAGAGCTGTCGAGACATTGTGTTGCATGTGACACACGCGATAGATGAGAATTAGGGACAGTCGTTTGTTGCACTGCAAAACGTCGGCGGCAGTTTCAACCCTGTCTAAAATCAATTTCATAACTGCTCTCGATTTACTCTCTTAATTATATTGAGTCCAGTGATAAAAACGTGGATAAATCATTATTCCGCTTCAGTGGGCTGACTCAGTCGTGTACATTTTCGGAACTGCTGTTGCTAGCACTGAAATATCTTTGGTTAAATTACCGCAGCTTTAGTGTAGGGTTCAACAAGTCAGAATTGGGCGTATTCTACCTTAACGCCTCACTAACGCGAGCAAATTATGCAATACACCACAGTCGTCAGCAACCTGAAGAAGGCTCAGGTTAGAAGTACACTTGCAAGGCTGACGTTGTTTGATAGAGCTAGTTAAAAGTTCTGAATACATCAGCACGCGCTGCTGCAAGTTGTTCTGTTAGAAACGCGGTCTTGCGCAGGCCACGTAGCACAGATTGTGTTAAAACGCCGATTGCGTTTCATTTTATTTCGGTTGTATTTCATCAATATCTCGGGAGTGCTTGCCTTCATACGGTTGTACTATCATAGGCAGTAGTGCAGTGCGCGGAAGGAATTAAATCGCGTTTCAAATGCGCGTTAAAACTCGCGGAACGAACAGCACAGCTGATGAACGCCGTGCACCCTTAGTCTCGAACAACGGTTAGGTTTGTGAAAATCTGGCGGCCATGTGATAGTGCTGCAGCCTGGCTGCATCAGTTCGTCCAATGTAGGGTTGTACAACCTGCGGCCGTACGGCCGCATGTGGCGTTCGATAAAAATTGATGCGGCCATGCATATGTAGATGTAATTTAAAATATAGAAATTATGGTGGCCATGCATTAAAAACTATTTGTCTACTGTATGAGTATACTTAGTAGCAAGAAGGTCAAACAAACGTGTGGAAGCAGGGTAGGCTCAGTGTGTGAAAGCAAAACAGAAGCAATGCAAAATATATAAAATATCTTCAACTCCCTGCCGTAATTCATAAAAGTATACGTAATGCGGCCGGCAATAGCCAAAAGGTTGTGCAGCCCTGGTCCAGTGCAACATTAGGATACCCTAAAAAGTCATGCTTATGCCATGGACGTTTATTACTTAAGTAGTTCTTTGCTACACTGAGATTGGCCTGGCAGCTTAGAGATTACGATGTACTAGAACTAGTGAGTACCTGCGTTCCTAAGAATCTGCAAGCTATGTCAGCAGATTTCGGTACAGAGCCCATTACCACAGGGCACGAAAGTTTGACAAACGATGGCTACCTACGGTTGTTTCTGTATAATCGAGTTGTGTATATTTTCCTGGGTGCTGCGTGGCATTGAACTTGGTCAAATACGACAACTTGCTAAACGTTTGCCCGTACGATATGATTTGATGCTTCGCAGAAAAAGAGCAGAATTGTGCGTTTGCTTTTAGTGTTAGGTTGGTACCGCAAACAAGTTGTAACGAGGATTAAGCCCGGAGGGAGTGATTTATCCAAGCATGCAGACCTGGTACGGTCGTCCTACAAATACTCTACGTGGTTCAGAACGATAGCTGTATAAAAGCAATAGATTTGGGATTCGGCTGGCTTGTGATGAGTGGCAGTTTGTCAGACTACCTTGAAACTGACAATTAAAGTTGGAACAGACGTTGGTGTCTTGGGATTCAAAATGCGAGCACGGTACTATATGGATGCTGCCAAACGTAGGCCTCCACTAAAAGCTTTGTTCCATCTCAACCATAAACCGGTCAAATCAGCAGCACTTCGTTGTCATGCTAGCGGACTACATTTACGTATCTGCAAAGCAATGTATACTGTTGTGATGCAGGTGGTTGGGAATGTCCTGGCAGTTGTTGGTTTTCATGGCTCCGTGGCGGCTTGCATGTGTTGCATCGTTTACAGAACATTAGGACGCGGCTGAAACTCTACGATTAGGTACTAATTGGAATGATTCCAGCAGCGGATGTTGTGTTAAAGCGAAAAGCGTGGAGAAACGCTGGCGCGCATGCGCTTCATCATGCAGGGTAGTGGGTGCCACTGCCAGCGTCCCTGGAGTATCGTATAAACTGGGTTGTTATGATGAGCAGAGAAACCTGGTTCCACCCGACTGCACGCAGAGTATACTATGCGTCATCCAACATAGCATCGTTCTGTCAGTCACGGGCATGGCGGACTTTCAACGCTTGGCAACTTGAATTAATTTCCGCAAAGAAGTTATGGTTGCTCACAGGTGATCTTCTGCGTGTTGATGCGAGGTAGCCAAGAAAGATGACAAGTGTCTTGACACGATGAGTTAGGAAACTAACGACAGAATTGTCAGGAGTTGTTCAAATGCGAGGTAAAGCTTACCGTGCCTAAAAACCCTCATGTCAGAAGCGTACTTGTTCGGTGGTACCCAACTTTCGTAGTCAGTGGTTCGTGTGTCGTGAGCCAACTTCTTCAAGCTGAACCTAAAAAATTAATGTTGATATATGAAGTCTTCGCATATTTCAGTTGGAAATTCAAACAGCAGAAAGCGTTCAGGAGTGAAGAATTTGTTGGCGAGTTGTCACTATTTTGTTGTCAGTGGAAAAAGATGGCAAACGTTTATTTCTTCGCTTATCGTTTTTATCTCTGATGCAATTTAATACTGTATTTTGTAGTAAAACTGCTATCTGCGATATCATTCGTTGATAGTCAACAGCTGTTTGCTGCCGATGCCTTTATGCTAGATGTTTTTTTGCTTAAATGCGACAACATATTTTTATTAATTTGGGTAAGGTGTGTAGATGGCAGTTACATTGTGTTACGTAAATTCAGGCACAGGCCAACTTCTTAATTGCCCAGCCCCTCATGATTCAAGGACACCTCGGATCACAAGCCACTCATTTTGAAATTTTAGGCCCGATCCAACCAGGCTTGGACAACGGAGCAGCCCGACCCGTAAAAAATATTTTTCAGGGATCTCGCAGTCGCACATAAACTTGACTACCATGTGAAGGCTCATTCAAAAAAATTGAGGTCATTCATTAGTCGACATATTACAGACCGGCCCACTAGTTTCTCTGGCCACCTGTGCCAACAAAACATTATTTCTTTGCGTTTGCTTTAGGCATAGGTTTGGTGAAGAAACTCGCGCTATTAAGTTCCATTCTTCTGATACAGGCATCGCGTGGTACTCACACTGCATCGTCGCGTCATTTCAGGAATTACACGCGTTAGCTTGTGGTGGATGTAACCGTGACGTCGTTTGCAGTGCAGTATATATTTTCAAGTAGTGCTCTCGTAAGAAGAAGATTGTTTTTCTTTAAAGCGTTCTGTTAATTGTATATATATATATATGTATATATATAGATACGACGAAAAGTTATGACGGCACATGCAAGCGTGAGGAAAGGCATTAGCTCTTAATTTATATCGGGATAATTGAATTGTAACCTGAATTTTTTGTGTCTAAGGTTTCAGTTAGAAGATGTGTGATATCGAAATATTTTTGATTTTCGGCGTGTGGGTTTTAAAAATACATGATCCATTTCAATTTCGTTATCTGGCATTAGTCCTTTTTAAGAATTGTAGATGTATCTTGGCCTACGGATGTTTCTTACAGAGTTTCAGTGCAGCAAAAATAGCCTTGTTGAGGACGATCTCGTACGCTTACAAGTTACATTTGCTGTAAACCTCGGATGTATTAGAATTTCTTGTGGATTAGCTTCGCTTAACTTGGTATTGTGGCTTCGCTTAACTTGGTATAGCTTCGCTTAACTTGGTATTGTGGATTAGCTTCGCTTAACTTGGTATTGATAAAGCTTGTGTTAGACAGAGAATGCGTGCAGTGAGTTCGACTGATAGCGTAAGTGGACTAACACAAACTTAGCTAATATTTTTACGTTTAAACATGTGCCAAAGATAGGGGGCAAAGACAAGCTTCACGGTACGTCTGCGACCATCTGTGAAGGGATGTCTCGAGCTGCAGACTGCAGTGACACCAACAGTCGTTTGCTTCGTATGCAGAACTAACTCACACCGGTTTATATCCAGTACATCGTTGGTGTAGCACTCAAGACATTAATCTGAAGACCTATTGGGGCCGCATGGCGTTCGTTATGACGCCGCTACGTCATCAGCCACCCTTCTGCAATTGATGGGTCGCCTGCGCCATTTCGTTGTTTGATACTTCCAGTGCTGGAGATTTTTTTGTGTGAAACTTCGAAATATGTCACGTTTTTGCAGCGAACTATTTTTTCTGAACGCGTTTCGCTTTCAAAAGCAGTTGCGTACTAAAAGCTGAGTTTCCTTACTTGCTGCTGATTGCAACCGCCTGCCGCCAGCAAAACAACCCCACCCACATGCAGCGATCAGTCACCGAAGGCAACCTGTTTTCAAACCGTGTTGCATACATGCGCGTTCAGAAGTTGTGGAAGCAACGGCGAGCGCAGTGAGTCACCGATCGCATTCATGCTTTGATGCGTGAATGAGGCACGTTTTGAAGTGATCGTCATACTAGTAAACGGCGCGCTGTAAGAAAAGCGGATATTGCGTCGTTTTAAATTGTTTATGCGGTGTTATCAAAGTAATAATTTGAAGGTTTTCATTGATGTCGAGCAGATTGCAAACACCAAAAATGGCTTTCGAGTCTCGACTGACCACTTAATTTTGCCAGTAACGGACACAAGATGGTTTGATCAGAAATGTACCGAAACGTTTGCCTCCAAACCGCTAGAGAAATGAAATGCAAATATACGTGCGCCAGCTGCAATGTTTGTACAAAGGAGAAATCTGTCACGCGCGCGCTTTGTGTGATACTGACGCTATCTTTAGTGAAATTGATTACTTAATTCTCGCCACTTGTTCTTGTCTCGTGCTTGTCACCGACAGGTGAGGCACAATCTTGACCAAAATTGTTTTCATAGCGTTCAGTTTTATAAAACACCTATTTAATTCGAAGGTAGTAACGCCATCAAGGTTTTACCGTATTCAAACTGCATTCTGCTTATAAAAATGGCGTTAGTGCCTGAGCGGGTTTAGGCGCGAAACCTTGCTTGTGTACTCTTGTTTTATCGGTTAAGTTTAGGGCACTAAAATGCAGAAGAGTTATGCGAACCGGCGTAGTGCAATTCAACCAATCATTTTTTACGAACGTTATGTTCGCCTGCAAGTTAGTATTCGAAATTATGCAGCTCAATTGCAAAACTGCAATGAATACCGAGGTATCACTGCCGACGAAAAATATATCAGAAACAGAGCTGCTCAAAAATACGTTCCACGCTGTTGTTTGATCATTTTCCGGTCGTAATTTTCATGCTCTAGATTTTTCTCGCGCCTTGTATGAGTTTATATGTTCGTGCTGATTTTTGGTAGATTTGCAGCGTGCGGTTTGTTTGAACGCTGCTTTCAGTTGTTATTGCATTTTTGTCTCTTTAGCTCCTCTAGCGACCCTTCATCGAGCAAGTGCTATTCTTGCGGCTTCGTTGTGAACATCACTTCAGAGCTTTACTTCTCAGTGAACTCAGTTCATTACCACAAAGACTGCTTCAAATGCAAGAGGTAAGCGCGTTACCTGTTCCTACTTAATTATGTAAACTGTGAATTGCCCAAGATGGTGAAAACCTTATGTATTTGATACCTGATCTGTCAAGACACTGGTTTGTGAGTGTTGTATATGCACGCTGCTGTTCATCCTTTGTAGCATTCAGCTATTTGCATACACACAAAGTTTTTGTGACCCTGGTGTCCTGTTAACTCAAACTGTACTTCAAGTAACACAGAATACCGACTTTGACTAAGCTAGGATATCATGGAATCAGCACGGCTAGATCTCGAAAAGTCTTAAATTTTAAGGATTCAGATATTTCACCTGTCAGGCTTAAGGACACGGACATTTTCATTTGTTGAAGCAGTGTCGACCACAATACAAGAAGTAGTTACGCGAGTATTGCAAATACTTGCACTTGGGCAAACGTTTGAATTATTTCGGGGCTTGGCTAATCTGAGATCTTTATCTCCAATCTCCATACATTAGGATTTGTCTTCATTGAAAATTTTTGCTGCTTGCGTATCTACTCGTTTTACGTCGTTTTCCTGATGCAGTTTAATAATCGTGCACAGCGTTTTGGTTGTCAGAAGGCATAGTTCGTTTATTTGACTTAGCGAATTCTTGCTTTTTTACGCTGTGTTTACAAAAGTCGTTGATGTCATCGCTACACGCTCAAAAGCGAATACTATTCATCAGATGGATGGCAAGGTGAAGGTGAGTACCTCTGTTATCCGTAAATCGAAGCCTTGGTCCTTGTGGCGAGTGAAACAGTTGAATTTGAACGGTGCTTTTATCTGCTTTTCAACCGTTACCAAGACACAACATGGTTATTCAACTCTGGATTCGGGAATAGGTTGGTCACGTCAGTAGGAGGGAGCTTCAGAGCAACAGCTAACATTGGCAAAACGATATGCGTGCTGGGTTGTACGTGTGCCTTTTAAATTTGTGAGGTTTGTATGGTCCTTAGGGGTTTTGTGTTATCGTTTCTCTTTTCAGTCGGGTCATTTGTTCGCGTTTACAGGTTTCGGTATTTATAATTGTCGCCAAAGCATTATTTCAAAAGCATGAAGCAACAATGCCAAGCCTGCTTCTTTAGTCAGTGTATGGAAATTTTACACTTGATTCAACTTGTCTTCATGCAGTTAAAGTTTTCGCGATTGAAGTACATATTTTTTTTCTTCGGACGTAGCTAACAAACTGTTTTGCCGAACTATAAGGTGCCTTCGCGGAAAAAAAGTAATATTGCTAGGTCCATCACAGAAGAAAATGGTTTCTTACTTGGTAATGAAGGGAACATCACCGGAAAATAGAAAGAGTATTTCAAAGATCTTTTGAACCTAGTCACTCACACCATAGGACACGTAGGTGGTGCATGTAGGGGCGGAAAATAACATCACTGCGACCAAAGTCTTCCTAGCTGTCAAAGCTCTGAAGGCTGGGCACACTGCAGGGTACGATAAAGTCCGAGGTAGTTCTTGGACTGAATCGTGTGTGTCAATCGTCCTGGCGTTCTGGAAGGGCACTGAAAGATTGGCAAGCTTGGGGTAGTCATCCCCATACCAAAGAAAAAGGGCTGGGGGAATGCACCAACTACCGTGGCGTTCAAGTACTTTGAGTGGTGTTCACGAGTGACGCGAGGCAGAGCAAGACTGATACAAGGAATGGTAAAACGTAAAGCAAACGCAGTTCTGCGCGACCTTTTTCGCACCATGGTCACAAACACTACTATGCATTCAGTTTTTAAATCGGTCTTCGTTCCGATTCTCACCCATGGTCAGGAATGTTGGGTAATGACCGAAAGAGTACTATCACAAGTAAAATCGGCAGAGGGTAGGATTTTTGCCAAAAGACGCTCCGTTCTAGAGTGTGCAGCTCTGAAGTTCATGAAAACTTGAATGTCGACTACCCCCGCGAGTCGTCCCAGAGGAAAAGCGGGTGTGAAAAAGAATGAATGAAAAGTTAACAGAGAGGTTAGGATTATCAGCAATTATAGATCTATGAATCTCATCATTATTTACGAAGTGCCACAAAATAATGTGCGCCTGAGTTGCGACGTTTTCCGTTTGGTTTTAACCGCTTGCAGTGATTGTCGAATTGCTTGTGATGTCAGCCATCTGAGGGCGATATCGAGCAAGTCAAATCCAACTCGGGACAGTGTTTGATTCATTACATTGAATTACCTTTTATGGTACTCACTTCGAAACAAGTTATGCTGATTAATGATATTTATGAACACCGTGCAATGACCAGTAAATTCGTTAGTAGTCTACTACGTCTACTTCCTTTGCTGCAGACACAGCTCGAAACAGTGAAACTCTGTCATCGCCATTGATATTTCTGGGATTGCGCTACTTAGTTTCCATTTATGTTACGAAGAGGCGGCACGTGTGGCTAAAATTAAGCATTCATATTTTGTTATGCGAAGCACATTATGATAGTTGACCCTGTGACCTTCTAAGACGTCACGCAGCTTGTCTTGATTCTGCTTCCTGGTGAGATTTAGGCGATATCTTTGATCATCAGGTTGCGATCAGGTGCCGCCTCTCGGTTGTTAATTTCACAAAATGTCTCTTTTCATCAGTCGCTTGCATCGCAAAGGCTTCGTTTGCGACGATGTTACCATTCTGCGCCCCATTGTGTGTGCGTGACAAGACTAAGCGAACTTCTGAATATAGTTGATTTCAATGTCAGTCTGAGACGGTATATTGTAGTCCTGTATAGTTATGGATGTTATTCTGGTGCACGGCAATCCGTTTTGTAAATCAGCGGAGATGTATGTTTGCCGAGAGTATGTTGCTGCAGACATCAGTTTATTGCAAAAAATGCAGTAAGCATCTTCATCGTTATGTTTGGAAACTGGAAAAACGAGTGCGAGCAAAAACTGTTGTTAAAAATCACTGTATCCATCAATTCTTACCTCTGCCCATGATTAACTTCCGTTATTTCATTCCGGTCTGGTTCAACAGCAACCATTTGCTGCTGCTTGTGATTGCCATGCAGTAATTCCAATTCAAAAGCAGAGAGGATCGGGAAGTATGTGTTCGCGCAGTCCTTTTAGTTGTTCAGCGCAATAGTTGTCTGTTGCAAGCGTTTCTTAAACATTTGTGGGTGACAGACCACTTGTACATGCTAATAAAAGTTACGGACGCCTCAAAAAAGAAACGTTGCAATAAATATAATTGAAATTACTGTAGGTCTTAATCACCGTATGAGTAATTGAAAAGTCTGCAAAAACCTGCTATAACGTTAAATCACATTTATGAAACATTTAAATCACTTCCGGGCCGCAGGTCAAGAACCCGTAGCCTATGGGGTTACATTTTACAAGTATTACAAAAACGAATAAAAATTGATTTGGTCTTTCCATCATTTGCGTTTGTTTCTATCCTCCGTCGCGATAACCACTGCTTCATTGTGACATCGGAAAGAAATAACGCAGGGATAAACCGCAATGAATCGCGAGTGCATTCGTTCACGCAGGGTGTCAATTGTGCGTCGGTCGTTATGGCTTGCTGACAAAAAACAGCACGTCTTCTTTGTCAGCTCACCTTTCCTTTTGCTGTTCGGAATGCACAGCGCGGTCAGACTGAAACACGAGCATCACTTGGCATTTGTTTTTTGCGTCGCTGATTTCAGGCGCCCTGCTGGCTGTGCCAATACGCCGGAAATCACTGGTTGCAAGCCTAACGCCCGAATGCCGGTTAGGCCAATTGTTCCGATTTATCAGCTGCTTGCCAAGCACAGAGCCCACCAGAAAGCGGCGCGTGGGCGTAGGGCTGAGTGACAAAAATTGCGGCTGCTCGATTAAGGTTCGTGCGAAGGTCACGTCGGGCTTCAAAGACAAATGTCAAGAAATCAAAATCAAGCTCTTAAATGTGTCGCCGCGGCAACCACCGCTGTTAATTTCCGGCTCTGGTGGAGGTTGCACAAGCATTGAAGGAACTCGCTCCCGACGTGTGGAGTAAATACGTATCCTCATCTGTAAACTTTTTACGCAACAGCTGTTTGCTCTGGACACTCGGAAATTTTCTTGAATACCAACCAGATAAGTACGAATTAGAAATAAGTCTTTTGTTTGAACGTGCTACGTATTTTATGTGGCAGGACTAGCTTATCCATCGCGTTATGCATCTCGTACAGTGCACTTTTAGGTGATGCTGTTTAACGACGAATGTTTTGTTCAAGTTTTGTGACAAGTAACATATGTTTGGGTTTGTTGGCATACTAGGAAAGGAAACCTTTTCGCAAAGGGCAACTGCTTTAAAAGTAAAAATATGGCTGTGAGGTGGCAAGAGCTCTCTGATATCGTGTCCGCTTCTCAACCGAGAGGATGCATGTTCGATCCACGGTTGCTGGTTGACTCGCCGTAGCGCTCCCTGCGCAAGATAATTATCCTTTTAACCTCCCGGCAAAAAAAAATTTCAGGCTTCGTCCTATACCGCCCATTTCCATCACCGAAATAACAGAAAAAAGATTTTCAGTCAAAACCTGTTTTTTTCTTGTCATATTTCAAAGGTGCAGCGCGCTTCTTCGTTACTAACAATTGTCTTGTTTTTTTCTGTTTTTTGTTCGTTGATGCCTCTCTGTAGTTTGCATGTGAAACAGATAATCGTTGATTGCTGTGCTACTTCACATCTGTCAACAACAAACATTCGGTGACAAACGGCATGCTTGCACTGGCACACCGTTCTTTTGTGTGATATTTACAATGATGCCCGTTGTGGTTAGATTATTATTTTCACAACGCTGGCGTCAGTCGTGCTTAAGAGGTTAAGTCGGTAGTTGAGCACATGCAACTTATGCAATGAGTTGTTACCTTTGAGTTTTTCATGCTGGTGGAAATCTTTCAGGCTTTCTCCAAATGGTATCGAACCTTCGAGGAATCTGTCATCCTCTGCTTTCATACTTACATGACGATTCCACTGCAGGTATCCACATTTCAGTGACAATTCACCACAATGGCAAGCAGCTAAATCTAATCATAAAGTATGTTAGTAGGAAATCGATTTCACGTTAATTACGCATTTTCAATCCTAAATCAAATGGAAAATACAAACGGTTAAGTTCAGTTGTTCTGGGCAACGGAGATGTAGTTGGCGAAAAGTCCGGCAGGAGATTCTTACTTTTTTGCGTCAACTGCGCCTGTAAACCTTCCGTCGAACGCGGAAATTTATAAGCATTTTCAAAGCGAATAGTCAAACTCTGCTGGACGTTGTCACCGGATGACAACGAGGTACAAGGCGTGAAACAGTACATCTTCATCTTGATTTACATATCATTTTGTATACTCTTGTCACGTTGTTACTGTGGGGACAGTGGACAGCTGCGGTCGTCGCTTCCTGCCCCTGCATTCATGGCCACGTGTTCGGTGTTCCAAATAAACTGAACTGTTGCGTTAGCGTGGTGCATCAGTAAATTGAGTTGGACAAAGCGAATGTTGTATTCAGGGCTGCAACCAGATGATTTTTTGGGAGGTGGGCAAAATAATTGTAACTTGTTGTACTATTTTCTGGGGGGGATGATGCAGCTTGTTGTTGTACCTGTAACAACTACACATATTTAAAAAAAAAATTTTAGGGGGCAATTGCCCGCAGTCTGCCCCTGGTTGTATTGAAACATTGGTTGTTTTACGGCTCGCCGCAGCGAATTACGGGAAGTTTGCAACACAGTTTAGCCCTTTCAAACTACGAAGCTGCTGTCGGACAGTCGATAGTAGAGAACAATGGATTCTTCAAACACGGCGGTTGATTTGTTTGCGTTGAAAAAATTCCCCAGTAGTCTTGTGACATGAATTGCTAGGCAGTGCAATATTAAGTACAGGTCGCAAGCTGAAGAATAATAAGTTCTGTTATGAGCCTATTTATTTTCGGTCATTGACTGAAATTTTTGTAATGACCGGAAAAAAATCAGTCATTTCGGTCATCATGTCCGAAAATGTTAACTAGTGAATACTGTTTGCGAGCTTTGGTACTATTATGGGACAAATAACCGAAATGCTTCCGCGAAAAAAAAACAGTTATGAGGACGAAGGAAAGTTACGAGCAAGAGTTAAAAATAAGGAGGGAACAAATGTGCGTCCCCTGTGTCAATTCTTTATGGTGGGTGATTTCCTTTGTGGCATCGAAAACGAATGGTTGTCGCTATTTCCGAAATCCTCAACGATGCGTTAAAAAGTTGCCTCCCGCAGCGAGAGGACGTGGTAGTAACAACATCACGGTTGCCTCTGAACGTTCGCAGCAGTTGAAGAGTTCTCCACTCGCAGTCGCGACCGTTACTTTTCTCGCCGATAAAACCACCAGTCTGCTTATGACAAAGATTTCTTGCGTTCATGAAGCATCTACTCAAACGTACACATGCGGCGTTTGCCATCGATTTTAAGAGGCTATGTAAGCTTGCGGCTCGCTTGTCGCCCACTCAACTAACAGAGAAAATATTCAGGACTCCTGCGAATACCCGGGCATCCGGGACTTCACTTGTCGGGCCTTTCACCGTTTTTCACTTTTGAAACCCTTGAAGCGTCGTGACAGACCGCAGCAGCTTCTCGGAAACGGTGCAGATTTCCCGCTAGTTTCCCAGCGCGTGTGTCTCAGAAATGCATTCGAATCGGGTCCCGGACAGGTTATGACGCGCGTTAGTTCCAATGTGGGGAAAAAGCTCCACTAGGCTTCTGCTGTGTGTTGGTTAGATGGGCATGTTGAGAGACAGGGATGGGAAAGTGAGGAAAGTTGACGTACGTCTTGGCCACGTATCGCAGCTCCAAGACGAACTGTGACCACTAGGGCAACGCCTGCGCACTCCTGACCTTATTTTGAATCGTATATTGCTCGTTATGTTTAAGTTGGTTAATCGCATTTGCAACGTAGCATTGGAATGACTTGCATATGATGGTCTTTAAAATTATAACGACGTGCGTCGTTTTGTGACATAAGGTGAAACCACATTTTTTGTATCGTGTTTCTGGCGCAAAAGAACTTGCTTAACAAACGAAAACAACACTTAGACAAAACTTTACAATGCGAACGTAACGCAGTGACTGCGGTATTGGTTTGAAGTAGGGGTCTCCAAACATATTTGTCCGAGGGCCACATAAGCTGTTATAGTTACATAACAGTTCCAGGGCCAGACATGAACTCCCGGTCTAAAGTAAAAGTATGTCACAACATGAATGTTGTTTAATAATAAAATTACGTTTATTAAAATGAATGGTGGAATTGCTTCTTTGGTTTTAGCATAGCGGGAAAATCTGGCTTCAGATAGGTTGTACTTACATTAACAAAGGCCTCAGATTGCGGCTACATTTCAGCTAAGGATAGGCCAGTCTGCAACACAGTAATACTTAGCAAACTGAAATTTATGTGGCCATCTTGCGAAATGTCATTGTTTTGCAATATGTTACATTCTACGAAATCAAATTTTGTCGCAAATATGTTATTTCTTATTGATAGTGTCTTTGCGGGCCGGATTTGGCCCGCGCGCCGTAGTTTGGAGACTCCTGGTTTAAAATATTCCAAGTCACGCAAAACCTGGAGTGTTGGTGATAATCTGAAAATGTACTTGGTCAAATCTGTGTATTTGGTAAATGCACGTATCGTTGCAACAAACAAAGCCTGTGTAATTGTTCAAAATCAAGCCAATGTATGCATTTGTGTCAAATTCTTATGCGTTGTTTCGGTACAGTCGACAGCCTTTCAATTCCATCTGCCTTTTTCCCTGTCAAGATTTTTGAAGTGTTTGTAATAGCTATTGCTAGTGAAAACTCAAGCGAAACATCGTGAATTTGCTAGTCGCTGTAAGAAAACGGCCCCTAATAAGAATTAAAAAAAATTCAAATACGTGTTTTTTTCCCTGTATGTTTTGGTCGTGAGCAAGAACATCCACACCTGCCAAGGCTGCGTGCGCTTGATGGGCGTCGGCGAGCGTATTGCGTCGCTAGTTAAATCCGGAATCGTTTCCTATCATAAACAAACCTTTGTGAACTAGAGAAGTTGTCTGCTCTATAAACACGTTTTTACACTACAGCAAGTCATTTAGCAAGTTCTACCTGTGCTTGTTCATCGGATTTTGATGGCCTTCTTAGGCTGGAGGTGGTTTTCGTAGTAAAATACGCAAGTAAACCCCTGTAGAGTTGTCGCGGAGCGTTATCCTTGGCAGTAGCTTGACAAATTTTCCTCATAGCGAGTAAGGTACTTGTACCACAGAGGATTGTGATTGTTTTGTTTCGTTTCCCACAACGCTCATAGGGATATATCGAAAATATAGATAGCTAACATCAACAAATATGGTTAGATAATACTTCTATGTTTCTGTTCATTTGTCCGCTTTCATCTTGGAGCGATGTTTGGCACGCCTGCGTCAAAGAAAAGTGTGTTACATGGTTTGCGTCCCTACAAGTTCCACTGCCATAAAAAGTGGAACGAATAACTGAGAGCTATGGCGTGGTGAAAAGCCGAACCATCGAGCACTGCGCATTACGTTGGCGAAGAAGTGCTGTTGCTAGGATCTACACATGCTGGCGAAATAGTTGGGCATACTTCACCCTGCTTTGTTCGAGTGGATGTCTTTGCAGCGGCATACACTCATTCAATACATGCCACCGTGCTTCTTGCCAAACGCTAAAGCGCGTGTGTTGAAAACCGACAAGAGGCTGAACCATCAGAGCTGGGTGAACTGCCCAAGTGCAAGAGGCGTGTAGAGTTTCAATAAAGCGAGTTCTGAGCATAAAATCGCGCCGACCGCAAAAACGATTGTAATTGCAGAAAAAATTTGTTCTCGTAATGTGTGGAACGAATTCGTCCAGAGCAGCTTTTATCAGGAATTACGTTAAAACAAAAATTAGTTTAAAAAAAATGTTTCTCTGTTGTTTCTATGCGAAGAATGGGATTTCTGTCAGTAAATGGTCGTGCGCGTTTGGCCAAAAAAACAATAGTTCCAGTTTCACAGTCAGAGGCAGAAACATTTTTCGGCCTAGAATCTGTATGGCAGCGCTTGTGCATTGCTACTGGCAAGGTAAGTATGAAATTTTTTTTTGTTGATATGACCAGTGCATGAAATTGGGATTTATTGTAAAGGTTGCAGATTCATGCGCTTTCACCTGCGCTTCTGGTGGCTGATTATGATATATCATCAGTGACACCCAGTGGCATACCAGAGGATGCATTTAGTTTCGTGTTTTGCTGTCGATTCGTGTCCGGTGGATATTAACACGATTTGTCACCAGAAAAAACGGCGAGCCGTAGTTGCGAAGCATTTGTCAAAATCGGCATTAAACCGAGTTAAGGCAGAGATGAGACAATTACAATCGTTTCAAAGGGTGTAAACGCACGCGCTAGGCTTCAACAACGACAGGGTGTTGATCTTCAAAGCGATAAGCCGGTATGCTTACCTTCAGGTTGGAGTTTCAGAATTTTCGTCTTTCTGAAGGCAGGCTACGACCTGCTTTTGTGTTTCGGTAACTTATAGTTGGCGTCATCACAGGACGTCATACGAATAACACGAAAAATGTTTTTCGTTAAAGTAGTGCAGCTTAANACACCAAAGAGTTCATCGAAAAAATTCANCAGCGTGCAGATATGCGGTTACAATTCGANCCGCGGAACACTTTGTAGAATCACATGCAACGCATTTATCCATNCAGACTGCGAACGTGACCCAACTAATGTGTTTATCTGCGAACCGCGAGTCTGGATAGGTGCAATTGTTGTGTTTGCCTCGGCCGTTCTGTCTTAGGAATGCGCTAACGCCACTTGATGGCCACAGTTGTNTCCCTACAGGTTTACCTCCTAGCCGGTGTCATGCGAAATTTCTGTCCTGTTTGTTGTTTGTCAGTTATNTTGCTTTTCAGAGTAAAGGAATAAAGTTTGGCGATTGCTTTTTTGATGTGTGTTGTGTGAATTAAAACTTGTTGGTTAGATGTCAGACACCCACAAGCTACAGTACGGGAATAACTACAACTGAAAAATATTGGAGTTAGTCTTAGACCTCAATCTTTTTCTAACTCAAACCCTAACCTAAACACCAAACCCTAAACCCTAATCATCAGTTTTCTCAACGTATTTGATATGCATAATATTACTCTGTGCATGCGTACATGGCATGAAGTCAGAAATTTCACTTGACACTGGAAGCTCCGGAAACATTGCAGGTTGATTGGCAGCTGGTTTTGCATCATTTTTCAAGGTATTGGTGAGCGGAAGCCACCCAAACCCAAGTTGCGTTGTGCGATGTTCCTGGCGAACTCAACATGCGTTGTTCTTCCGTGGTTAGCCGAGCCTGGTCTTATGCCGAGCATAGTCAAAAGTACCAGAAAATAAATAGAGTTGCTGCTGGGGGATTTCACAAATGCTTTGTGTTATACGTCAGCAAGGGTTCGTGACTAGCAGGTCTTGCGGAAGTGTCACCACAATGCGACACGCAATCAATACCTGCCAAGTCACACTGGCTATTGTTTAAGCGAATTGCGCAAAAGTAGCAGTTTGTGTTCGTTGATGGTTAAAAACTTAAAAATACCCGCTCGTTTGGAGTATGTAGCAACGCGTAATATGAGAATACAGCTCCGTTTTATTGGTGCATGATTTCCTGTCGGCTGAACAGAATGGTCAGCCTTGGTGCAGTCAGGTTTAGTTCATCAGGCTAAGCAGATAATCAATGGTGTGATGATGTTCGTAATCAAGAACTAATATTTCCACTAATTCGGTTCAGGTTTGGGAATACGAGCTAGTTTCTCAGCTTACCATCGTTGCATTTTGTGAAATTTGCAATGAAAGTGTTTTAATCTTATGAACTTGGTTGCTTTTATCCCGAAAACGAGTCATTTGCCCAAGTAATACGCAAAGAAAGTCATATGAACCTTAAATACTTGCGTTGTGGAGTAAAACGTAAATGCAACAAAAAGAATTGCTGTCGCACTGCGTTTTTTCTCACCTAGATGCATAGTAATTACGCTGCGCCGAGATTGCCCAAAGGCTGTTGCGCATTGTTGCACTAAACGTTCACTATGACGATGCCAGGCACGTATTTATAATGAACCATGTGCAATAATTTTAGGCTGACTGCAACTTGACACACGCCACACAACTTCGATGTGGAGAGTAGTGAAGCACGCCACGTCCGTGCTGTTGTTTTAATCCGCTGTAGATAGAATTAGTCTTCAGTTTTGTGAGGACTCGTGAGCTGTA
>JGI24022J15233_10001885_pt1 | contig 18643 bp, 9 predicted proteins | sample Ectturendosymbi2_FD_15233 | JGI IMG/M metagenome (IMG submission 15233) | reverse complement strand
AGGTTTTGCAAAATTGACCAGATGAATTATGAAAACTCGCCACAGCAAATATAGCTTTGCACTCAGTATTCACTCAGATGTCAGAACTAAACCTTAACGATAATAACGTATTCCCACAAGCGTGCATAGATGTATTCTACTGTAACAAGCCAAGTAATTTTACATTGCATGAAAAGAAGCCTGCATAAGTGTAGTTTGACATTTAGGCACATTGGTCACACTCCCACTAATAATGGATTATTTAAACTTGTTGACGCATTGCTATAGACTCACTCATGCTTCTTTTCACAAAGTATAAACGCAAGTGGCTTACCGCTATCAGCATGTCACTGTCTCGCTGCATTACCTGCCAAGATGCCTGCGTTCAACAGTCTCATGCAACAAAACGTCTGCCACCGTATATAAAGTGAACCTTTGCAGATTTGTTGCCATGTTATTGTTACGCAACAAAGACCAACAGTAGAACAATCCGCTCGCGACATTCGCAACCCACCTCTGCAGGCAAAGGAGGGGACCAACAGTAGAACAATCCGCTCGCGACATTCGCAACCCACCTCTGCAGGCAAAGGAGGGGACATGAGTGAATTGTAAGCTCATCACTGCATGACACTATAACTGTGAACCTAACTCTTGTACAGTGTGAGTTTCATACTGGCAAAAAGACTGTCATTGCAAGAATCAAATCAATTAATCGGAATTAAGATGCCGACTTCAGGTTTTTCCAGAAAGATTTGGTTCCTAATCCCAATTTCCAGGCATGCCCTGCCGACGCCCATGCGATCATTGACTATTTTATATCAGGTTCCATAAACAAGGCCAGCTCATCTAATGAAACGAAGAAGCGTATTTGATTAATTGTTCGCATAAATTAAATTTTAGCATCTTTAGCCAGTAATGTGCAGTACCAAACCATTTTGGCGATGCTTTTCAATGAAATCAAGCGTCATTTCAACACCTCTTTAGGTCTGGTGGGGGGATGAATCGCCTGAATCCCCCCCTGTGTCGGCGACTGCCCCCGGGCCGCTTTCCCGCGGGTGTAGCCAGCAGGAGTTACCTCAACAGTCTTTCCTGGAATATTCTGGACACGTGGCCGAAACAACGTAGCTGGGATCTTTCGATTCCTCTAAGAATTAGAGTCTGAGTGGATCGACATCCAGGGCTTTAGGAATTTAGCAGCTGCCCAACCAATATCACAACAAAAAATTATGATGTCAATTAAAACAAAATGCTCGAGAGGCTCTTTATGTCGACCTTACAAATGTTTTAAAATTACCACAGAAAGAATTATTACGTTTTTGGTTTAAAATAGAGTTTAGGTCTAACTGCGCATGTGGTAAGAACTGGTAGGAATAAGAATTCAACATACAAAGCGCATAATACTTACGTCCAATCGAGAGCAATGCCAGTGCTTCAGAAATAAGCTACAGATCATGTTACCCTCAAAACGTAAATGTCTACATGGCAGCAGTAACATGATTTTCAAGTACAGTAGGCAATTTCATTGCGCAACGTTTGACCAGTTTCTGTTCAAACCAAATGAATTACCATTTCATTGATTAAGATATTATTATGGAAGTAAAAATCAATCTCAAATATTTAAGACGTTGCTGGAACGCACAAGCATTCAAGCATTTAGAAATCCATAGCAAAAAAGTTTAAGTCATCCATAAAAACCTCAATACCTTGCTCCCGACAATACGGTTTGAAAATTCAATGACTGATCACAGAAGACATATCACTTTGAAATTAATTTAAGTTAACAATGACTCACTCGTATGAGTTGTGGAAAGAATGTGCAAAAAATGTAATGATCGTTTTAGGCACAAACCACTTTCTTCGAAAGAGCGGAAACCGCAAAATTGAAGTGTGTCGGCAAAGAAGGCTGAAAAGGTAGATTTTTTCCAATCTCGTTAATTTGTGCAGAATTTTATAGTCTCATAGAGAACCTCCTGTTGAAAGTACAGTAAAGCAAGCCGTAAAAAAACACTATACAGTCATTACAAAAGTCTTCGAAAGATTTTTAGAAAAGATTTTAAAATATCTTTCGAACAAAGAAGCAGAACGAGCTTTCTCCTACACTGGTGCTTCATGGCCTTAAGGAATATATGAAACTGCATGGGGTCTAACGCAAAATTAATAAAAATCGAACCATGACATGCAATGTTTCAATTAGGGGGCATTTTCTTGGCGAGAAAACTTTCGAATAATTTGGTAATTTGCAAAGTATCACACAAATCACAAAGGATACGACAAAGAAAATCATTAAAAAGCATCACGTGATGGACACGAAGAGGTTCACTATTCATGACTGGAACTGACAAACTGTTAGCTGTACGTTTGCAGCGGACATGCGCCTTGGCATGCTGTGATGAGTCATTTGAACGAGACATTTTTACGAAGCAATAGTTGTTTCTAGAAAATGGAATGAGTCATTTGGAAAAAGATAATACAAATCAACTCTGGAACGTTCATTGAAATTAAAAAACATCTGCAATCTACAAACGTGAATAGGCAAGTGCCTTCAAACGACAGAAAATAAAAAATTATTCTTACAAAAAGTGCCAAACAAAAATGGCTCAATAGTGAAAGATGCTACACAGACTGAAAAAACTTTGCTCGGTTCACCTTCGAGTTTAAAGTACACATATGTTTGCTTTCACTATTGCTATCGAATAAACAACGTTAAACGCAACAAAAGAAGACTGCAAATTGTTTCCTTTAGGAACACTAACAGACGATGCAGTTGTTCTTCAGATATACAAATAAACATTTACGCTTAAATTTAGGTGAAAATCACACTTGGAACAAAAAGCGTTGAGGAGTTCTCTTGCAACTGAACGATGGCACTACAAGTTTGATAAATGTAACACAACAGCGAATTTGAAACGATACTGTTATTCGCGCAAAAGGTCGAATGGAACCGCGCGAGTTTTCGGTCACAGGCGAGTTTTCGGTCAGAGGTGATTGAATGGATCGTCAAATAACAGAGTTTTTCCTGAGCGTATTCATGGCTCCACCTTTCAGATACTTTTTCAGTATAGTCACTGAGATTCGCCGACGTTAAGGTTACAGAGTTTGTTTCTCGCACACTGTAGAGCGAGTTGGTTGCCTGTTTCTGAATGAAAAATCATAAGAGTTGCCAACAGACTAGTTTGTACAATATTCTGAATGATATTTGAAGCAGGACCAGTTCTTAGAAGTGGCGGAACGTCTTAAACATGACATCATATATCAGACGAACAGCAACCGAAATACGGCTGTTTCGTTACAATTTGTTAGTTTTGAGAACAACCAGAAGCTTTAAATGATTTACGGTGAGCCTTGGAGGATGATTAGCAAGTGATATTAGTAATAACAATGTAGAAAGCAATGATCTGAATAACGCCCGCCACGCTGACGACTTAGGCCACAAGCAAGCAGCGGGTTATCAAAAAGACATTCAACGGTCAGAATGATAGGCAGTGATCAATCAACAATCAGAATATCTAAGAAGAGCCGCTCAGGAGTTTAGTGCAAAAGACTCTTTGACACTCAACCTGGCCTGATATATTCTACTGCATAAGGAATATCTAAGATGGAACCAACTGTTCCCAACCACAAGGTTTTTCAATGAATCGCAGAAAAACCATTAGTGTTTCATCAGAAAAGAAATAAAACCGAACAGAAAGCAGTTTGTTCGCAGATCATTTCAAGATCAATGAAGTTCAAAAAATCTCAAGCGTCAATTAAAAACATGGCACAATCCATGCCTCTCACCTGGATCGCTTATATGATAATGGTTTTCAGTATGATAGACCTTGTCGCAACCAACCGTATTCCCCTGAATTGATTTGCACGAGATTTTTGGATTGCAATCTAAACATAGATGTAAGTCATTTAAATGCAATCAACACAAACTGCTTGATGAAGCGATTATTTTCAGTGTTTTTCCATTCAGTGCACTGCATTCATCACTCTTGCAAGCGGTTTAATTACCCGCCACAGACATGCTATTGCATTCTAGCACAACGATTAAACCTTCGTCTGTTTCCAAAATTTTTGCCGACAGTTTGTCACAAAACTGCGACAGAGTTGCTATCACATACAAATGTTGCATTAACACTGAAGTTTCAAAAACGGCTGGGCAAAAGATTTTCAAAATTCGTAACAAAATTAATAAGAGAAACACAAGTGGAACTGTTGAGTTAGAAATTGGCAGGATATCAAGAGGACCTCCTTCAGGCCTACACTAATGTGCTGTTTTAGATACACCATTACGCTGAGCCATCTTTGCAATCTTTACATGTAATTGGTAATTTGAAAAAAAGACAGGCTAGCCTCAATATTTTCGACTTTCTTGTAATGAAAAAAAACAGAAAATGTTAGTTTATAGGTAAAGGAAGAAAGCACCTCAAGAGTGAAAACAAAAACAATGAAATGAGGGATTTCGTTTGAGCGGTTTTCGTTTTCTTTTAATAAAAATATACCCAAATACTTCGTTTTTTTCTAAATTTGCTTAGTTAGGTGTCAAGACCAGCGGGTAGAGCCAATTTCCCGGAAACAAATCGTTAGGAGCAGGAATTTCAATCCAAGGAAAACTTATTACCTGAAATTCCTCTCGTTTCACCTGTTTCGGATGACCAATCGCGGATTTCTGCAAAAGTGAAATGAAAACGGCGTGCAATGACAAGTTTCACGCAGAAATGATTTAATGCGAAATCAACTGGCGCTAAAAAGTTTCAACAAAAACAGCCTGTCTGTTGGTTTAACAGTTCATACTTACCGCACGTTTCACGTTAATTAAAAATGTTTTCCATGCATAGACAAGAAGACAAATCAATACGTTGGCAAAACAACAGCTTTAACTTTTACAAATTGCTATTATTCCTTTCACAAACTGCTTGCTGCTTAGGTAACATCAGTTGAATGGTGACATTTGGCCCTCTATACTTCTTCAAAAGAGTAACGTTTCAAAATTTTGGAACTTATCTATCCTGATGATTTGGGTCTGGCAAAGTCGTTTGTCGGGAACGCTATTTTGCCCATTGAATTTGCTGTTGTCGATTTGCTCCTTAAACACTGCCACGATGAAGATTACAATCGGGCAAACCAACCAAATGAGAGGTGGTGCACTTGTTTTGCCAAACTATGACCATAAGCCAAAGCTACGACCTTCCTGAAACATCGTAACAATAAAGACGTATACTACAATCGCAACAAAACAATTAAGCGATCTTGAAACCAAATGGCCAAGCAAGTTTGAAACGCAGACGCGATTTGAGCAACAAATACGTCTAACATGACACAGCGAAAGAAATTGTGCGACACGTTGATTCCAACAATCGATAAGCCGACGACGCATATCTGTTAAGACAGACAACGTGTGTCAATGATATCAAGCAACACAGACAAACAAGTGACAGGTTGTAACGGTTACTTGGAAAGTTCAGAAAGAGGGAAAAATGATTACATTTTGATTAATGTGGCGTACCATGCTTCGTCTTGTCACAAAAGAGCATGTCTAATATCCTGAGAAGTATGCAAGAAAAGGTATGTACTAAAAAAGAAAACAAGTACCACGTGGAAAATCATGCGCCTGACCGGAGTTACATCCAGTGTCGTATTCACGCAGAAAACCTGTTTTTTTCTTCAACGTGTGATATGCCAATTGTGATATTCAACCTACAAACGGAGCTGCATCACAAAAGGAGAGTTGCACCTTTCCATTTGCAAACGGAAAAAACATTCCTAGTTGACGCGGGTACATGTTAGAAATGTTGAACGGCGAAACCACAGTGTGAAGCTGGAAAATATGCTTTACAACCAGATGTTTTGAGGTGAGCTAGCGTTGCTGCGTACAATTTTTGGATAGAAATGACTGTTCTAAAAATCGCAAAATTAAATATAATGTACTTTCAATCCAAACCTCCTTCATTTTTTTGTAAAAATTGCAAGATCTCGGTATCAAGCTAGGCAAAAAGACCGCAACCATTGAGTGAATAAAATGGACTTTCCAACAATTAACAATAATGTCTAAAAATCCTTACAAAAATATTTGCTTCTTGGAAAACTAACTAGCAGTGACAGTTCATTTCCAAAAGATGTGAAAAACAGAAATGAAGTAAGTTTCTTTCAGTGTTCCTATTTATAGGTTTATGAAGCTCATTCGATTATTTGTAAGTTCAGACCCACGTCTTTGAACACAATGTTTGCTGTAAAAATAAACGGGTTGGAAACAGCAAAAAGGGACTACATTTCGTAAATTGGAACATATGATAACTGTTTTGTAAAAATGTTTCAGTTACGATGTCTAAGCACCGCCAACAATTGAAAAAGGTTGCTTCCCGTCAATATCCACGTGTCCAGTGACAGGAAACACCTGTTCGTCATGCATGTGCGCCAAAGGTATCACGCATTGGTCCCATCGTCGTGACACGAATTAATGTGTTGTTTGAAATACAGAAGCAACCCACTCCAACCACCAAAACAAAACTCACTGGACTCTCTGTCCCAAATATAGAATTCATCGGGCACGGTTTCAGTTTTCTTCGTGGCAAACTTGATGCCAATGCCCTGGTACAACATAGGATCCTGCTTCCTGCTGAGAACGAATTGCGCTTGGTGTATAGAACTGTCTCGAACCCTGTCTACACGACGTTGTTGCGGGGAAATGTCGATCGCATTGTTACTTAAGCTGATTACAATGAAGGTTTCATCTTTCCTGTCAACAAAACAGTGATCACAATGTCACGTTAGCATGATCGATAAAATGACAAAACACGCGAAAGCGGAATTTCCAACACCGCGTTTGAAAACGTCCTTCAGCAGAGAATTTCTAAAAGCATTCAGAGTAAAAGCAATTATTATAACAAAGCTTCTAAAACAATAGAACTTGCCAACTCCTGGTCCTCAAATTAAAATTTACCTGGACAGCTTTGTTGTTTTTCAAGTGCACGACATGCCAGTAGCCAGAGTTTAGCGTTTGAGGGGCAAAATACATTTCAGAGGTGCAAGGATTTCGTTTCAATTTTATGTTTAAACAATTTTTCTGCGCACAACAAAATTTGGAAGCAACAAAAAATATTTGGTAGACACTGCCCCCGAATGCCCCCCGCCGTGGTTATGGGGCCTGGTGCATTGCACTTCCGTCAATTCGGCAGAAGCGTTATGCTGCCGCGGAGTTCGATTTAACCCAGCACACCCAGCACACCCAGCACACCCAACACACCCAGCACACCCTAGTTATTCAAAGAAAGAACTGTTTCTACTAGTGTGAGCACAGATTCTGGTCGATAGTTTTGGCGAACATGAAGACAATTGAGCGGCCAAAAATCCTGTGAAAACATAAGAACATCGCTTGGGAAAGTGTTGTGAGAGCGGAAAACAAACATAACAATTATGGGGATGGTTCAATCAACAAAGAAAATCTAAAGCGGAATTTAGATTGTGGCGTTCGAACCATTGGCGGTAACGCATCGTTTAAAAGGTAGCAAAGTAACTTTACAAAGAGACCGAAGTCGGTTACAAAAGGTGCAAAAAGAATCTTGGAATGAGGAAAGGTTTCCTTCTCATATGTGCAGGTAAATATGTTTTTCTCTTCTCGCAAGTGAATTCGATGGCGAAGCAATCTGTGAAAAATGCATTACTGGATGCAGATCGTACAATCGGGTCACAAGGTTACTTCGCGTTAACGAGGTTACCTCGGGTTAACAAGGTCTGCGAAGGCAGGAACCCTCTACGTCGAATTGAAAGCGTACGTGGCGAGAATGGACATGGATGTTTTTACGTAGAACCAAGATTGCTAAGCAAAAAGTTAAAATGGGAATGTGTGTTAGTGTTAGGCACTGGAAGCATGAAGGGACATCTGCGATATGACGTCACAGATTACAAGCTTGATATGATACAGGGGCAAATTAGACTTGACTGGGAATGAAGTGATGTTTGAAAATTATTTAAGCAAGGGGTAAATTCCACGCTGAGCTTGAGAGCGAAAAAGAGGTTCACAAAAGTTTGCAAATCAGGTGAGTGCGAATTGTCTCCCCCAAAAAGCACAAGCACTTCGGCGAAATTTCAAATACATTTTTAGAGCCTTTCATTTGGGAAAAAAACAATTGAAACAAGTTTTTCAGCTTTTCTTGTAGACTTTCTGTTTACCATAAAAAAACACGTGAAATATGAAAACAACATAAAAATACATAAGTTAAGAAATGAAGCAAATTTGTAAGGAGGCCTGCTTTATTTTAAAATGAAACATGCAGAAAAGCAAAACAGTTTACCTCAGCTTTAGACTTGTTTCATAGGTATATGGATACTGATGCTCATCGTGAAGATTCCGCATTGCGTCAGAAATCCTGCAGACCAAAACCAGCCTCTGTGGGTCACGACCGTATGGTTGCGGAATGTAGCAAGAGACAAGCTTCTCAATGGAAAGGTCACGCCACCAAAGATTTACAATGACGTCGTACCTATGACACCAGAAAAATAACACATATAATTTTCTTAAAGGCTTTCTCAACCTTGCAACATGAAATTCACATTGAGAGCATACTGTGTGTCAGAAATAGCACCCTATACTACATATGTCATAAATAGCACCCTATACACATTTCGAGTCTACATTAAAGTGATTGCATCGATTAGATTGAAATCCCCGAGAATTTATTCCACACGTTTAATTTGAACCGCATTTTACTCAACCGAGAGTGGAATAATAAAATAAAACAATATATATTTTGAAATGTTAATCGTGACTTATGCAGTCATATGTCATATATGCGGCCCCGGTAGCAACAAACTTTTCAATTTTATCATCCCCCCCCCCTCCTTCAGTGTGGCCCTCCTCACAAAATGTTTGCCCACTTCTGTCTTAAACAGTATTTCATTCCCCCTGTTGCATTTAAAATGCACTACAGTCATATCCCTCCCTGCAGGATTATAGCGGATCGACGTTGAAATGCTGCAACAACTTGAAACAGAAAAAAACGAGTGTAACATTCCTACCAGGAGAAGGTCCGTACGGTGAACTTAAAGAAACGTTCTCGTTTGAAACCGATCTGTTTTATAACTTTCCAAGTGATCCCATCAACGCTGCGACGGACCTAAACACAGCATGAAGCAAATATTAAAAAGTTTGCGAAACAATCACTAAAGAGCGCAAAAATTTGAAACGCGACAAATATGTGACGTAACAAATAGTCTTGTGTGCTATTTGTCTATGTGACGTAACAGAAAGTCTTGCTTAGCTGCGCTAAACAAAGTACTCACCTGCGCTTTAACAGGCCCCGTCCGGCCCACGACGAAACATGTTGGGAGGAAGATTTCAACATCTTTTTTGAACATCTGTCCGTGCGGTTCACACTCGAGAAGGGGGGTAATGCGATTCTACACCGGAAAAAAGTTTTTGAAAATTGATGACACAACTTGCCACAAACATTCCGAGATAAAATCTGAAAAGCATCAACAAATCCAAAAGGCAGCAAAAAATAACAGTTCACTCCCGGGTCTTAAAAGCCTCTTTGACCTTCTAGATTCGGGCCGCGAGCCCTATTTGTAAATACCCTGTTCTTGAGCTGTGCGCATGAACTATTGGAGGGAATAAAATCAGCGAACGTTTCATCCTCTACAGATCGCATTCTGATCCCACCGTTCGAGAGTTTCTTTCATAATTTAAGGTGAGGGTCATGCTGACGTCATCATCCAAAGCACCCTCCGGAACTTGGATGTAACACATTCCAACTTGCACCAATCCTCCTGCAGGTCCTACAACCACGGAAGTCTTCTCAATATCTTCAACGTCCTGAAAAATCGACCGAAATTTCATTGGCGCCATTACGGTTTTGTTCCAAATGAAACTAGCCCATGAGAAACTTAACAGTTGATGTCTTAGCTGGAGATGCATACAATGGAATATCGAATCCTATGGATTCGAATCCTTTAGTATTCGAATCCAAAAATCAAATTTTTTTCGAATATAAAGATTCGAAATAAATTTGGATTAAACAAACATGAAAAATTGCAAAGTCGGCAAAACAAATTATTTCAATAAATTCTGCTGTGGCACTCTGCGCTCCTGAGTAAGAGAAAGAAAGAAACACTCAACAAGCTCACGGCACTGTGTAGTGACGTAACGAGCTAATCAACAGGTCGTGTGACCGCTGACCGGTTTTCTAAACCTCTGCGCGTTCAGCTCATTTTATTCCTAGCAAGTTATTCCGAAATACGATTCGATATTCTGGATTCGAAATAAAGATTCTGGAACATTCCAGAAACTCTAAATGTTCCATAATGCACATCCCTAGTCTTAGCCCACTTATCCGTTTCCACAAACGCTGTGTGTTTGACGTTCATCAGCATCAGAAAAAAGATATTTTGAAAATGCGTTTTTATCTGCATTGTTAGAGACATATTTTTAGGATTAAAGGCCTAGAACCCTGCACTTTCCAACATGTTCTCAAATGACGCCGCCAACGCGAATTTCGCCAATTGCTGTTGATCAGTAACAAGGCAATGGCATGCTTGCACAAAGAAGCAGCGACAGCTGCATTTAAAACCGTCGATAGCAACGGTTGCTACGGATTCAGAAACCACGGAAGCGAATGCTAATCCAGCAATTCTCTCACGGACCATGACACTGCACCCACCTCAGCAAAGTCGCAGTCGCCGCGGGGTTGTCTCTCTGAGGCGAAAGTTCTTGTTAGACAAAGCTTAAGCTTGCATCCCTTCGTTGGTGAAGGACAAGCGGGTTGCGATTCCTGCTAAGAGAGGCAAGTTAAGAACGCAGGCAACTGAAACCGGCGCAGACTTTGCGATAAGAATAGCATACCGTCAGTGGCGGACAGGAAGAAGAGGCGAGCTCTGGTCGGTACGTCCACTCCAACCCAACCACCCTGCAGTTCTGCCGGAAAAAAAGATTGCAACAAAACGGGGTTTAGAAATCATGAGGAAGCCACTGCAATATTTTAGAAGATGTTCGCACCAGAATGTGTCGTATAAAAATAAACTTCGGTCTGCAACAAGATCACAACGCAACTCGAGAAAGACAGGCGACATGTCAGCGGCCAAACTACGCCTCTCATTTTCCGACTCAAATGCATAAGTCACAAGCACTTAAAGTAATAGCATGTTCTTCGCAGAACACTACAGTCCCCTAGGCATCTTCACTGTCTTAGAGTGAAATATTCAGGTTAGCAAAGTAGAATTTTCCGGTTATAAACAGCAGGATTTGGAAAAAAGGCGATAATTTTTCTAAATAGCAACAAACCACGCACCACCAAGATTGTGCATCGTATTCAAACTCATCCACTTACCACATCTTTGCGTCTGGTTGCTGATTGAATTGCTTGAAGACACGTCGTAGATATCTCGCAGTGGCTGAGATACAGGGCTTGGATTTTGTGCAATGCACTTGCAAGGGCGCAGCAGTCTGCAATACCGTTATAACTGAGATCCAAAACGTTCAGCTGAAAAAAAAACGCAACAGGAGTCTTCAGAAAACCACCTCCTGATGACTCACGTTTATGAGGTCTGGTACGGCATGTACTTTCAGTGCAAAACTCTTTAAATTGCTTGTAAAAATTGCCAGAGCTCGGCATCAAACCACTCCGAAAGACCAATCTGCCGTGAGGCCGAGCAAAGCAAGCAGGTGTTTGTGAGGTTGGTCATAATTACCTAACCTTGTAATTATTCTCAAAGATCAGCACTTTTCAAAACTATCGTAGATTTCAGCGCTGGTGGTACCACTGCGCGCATCGTTACTGAGGGGCACGGAAAGCTTGCAGCGAGTTTGGCTACACGCATTTTCCAGGACGTTAACAAGTCAGAAAAGCGGGGCATATAACAGCAAGCTGCAAATGGTACAACATAAATGTAGCCAGGGGTCCTGGGGGCTATGACCCCCAAATTTTTAGATCATATAGTTATTTTGTGCCTTAAGAGGCAGTATGGCAAACAAAATAGTGTTATTCGCCTAAAATCAAACATTTTTCCCCAAAATCTTTTTTGACCCCTCAAATTTTTGGGATGGCTACGCCAGTGGGTACAAAGCAAATTTTCATTGATTTAATGCATGCAGACGCCCTCACTCACACACACTCACACAAGCACACTGAAAAATAAAAACTAACCGAGTACCGGCGTTGCTGGATGCTTTTTGAGATGCATCTCAAAACTTGCTCTGATATTTTGCACCGGTTCAAAGTCAATTCGTTCAAATGGTTGATTTTCTCAGCTATAAGATCGGCTGCATCATTCGAAATGACGCAGTCATGCATAACCAGACGTATCACCTTGAAGAAGTTGCAGTGAAAGTAAAACTCAAGTAAATGAAATCAAATTTGTAATAAAAGAACATTCGAATAAAAAATTGGCCTTACGCAGTATACTGTTCCCTGGGTACAGGCTTTAATGCCAAGATCAAGATGGAAATATCAAAACCAAGAGGGAAAAAACAAGCATAAAGTATCAAAGACGCTATCAACGGAGCTTACGGCTAGACTCCCATGTAAACGGCGATTTGTCACGTGATTATGTTTCGTGAAAGAGATTGCGAAGTCTTCTTTTGCGAGAAACCATGAGATTTTTTTCAGTCGAAAAATATTTGCATATCTAGTTTAACGCCTTCAGAAAGGAACGCTGCTGACAAGAAATGTGGATTCTGCGGTGGCCCTGCTCCAGCACTTGCTTCTTTTGCGGAATACTTTAGGTCGGTAAATTGTTATTAGTGCTTTCTTGCAATATTCAAATTCTTTTATTACATGTTGTAAAGTTTCAGACTGCGGACGAAACCCGAGCCACTCAATTCAAAAGCGTAGCCCGTTTTCACCATAATTGAGCTTTCGCGAACAATAGTTGGAAAAGCGCTTGAGATCATTTGTATATCTCTCAAAAATAGGTTCAAGAAACCCTGCAGATTCCATAACTTTAAAAGACATTCAAAGATTTAACTCACTCTTTTGCGGTTTCTACTTGAAGCTTGAAACAACGTGCACACGTCGCAACTCGAAATGTCACCACCAAATATAGTAATATTGATATCTTCCGGTGTTTGCAAGGAACTGAGCTTTCCGCATGCTCTCATAACATCATCTAAACATTCAATTCATTACAGTATACATGAGCGGGATATTCCTCACGAAAAACTCTTTTCATCAGCGTTCGTCTCTCTGGTGTGCGGCTACCATTGTCCATGAAACATGTGACGAGTGACCTTCTGCTGATTTGATGCAATTGAACAGACAAATGCCTCATTCATGCTCGAGACAGCAATCTTCTACGTGGAGTTAACGCAACGCCTCAGCTTATTTCGCAAGCATGCATTCAACAAAGCAAAAGGTCAATACGGATTATGAACGCAATTGATGTAAGCGACAGCAACAAACGATATCGTTCTTATTTATTCAGCTATGAATGAAATCTTTACATTGAGAAAATTCTATTGAAAACCACCGAATTGCAATATAAAACTACCAGCTTGATCCAAGCAGAACGTGGACAAGCATTTACTCGTCACAAAAGCCATGTTTTCGTGGATACTTCACCTTTAGTTCCAACATAAAACTCGGCAGCTGCTTCATCAAACGAGTTCTTCCTTTCTGTAGTTCCCATCTCTTCAGTTGGAAAACATGCTGACGCCTTGAAATGATGATTGACTAAATTGCTGCCAAGACTTAGTATTGCTTCATAAATGACATAGAAACACAGGTCACAAAATCAGCATATATTTTCTCAAAATAATCGAAATCCACTTAGCAACTAACTCGTCTATCACTTTGTGAAGCAGGACACGAAGCAAGCAGTACGCGTGGCTACAGCATATCAACACAAATATTTTAATACAAGTAGTCAGTGTTACCTCTGTGGTGCGCAGCGACGCGCAAGCACGGAACCCCCTCAAAAAATTGAAATATGAAACAATAAAAGCCAGTAGACTTTTTTTTCAAATTTGCAATGTCAAGGCCTTCTGCACAACGTAAAGCCCCCTACTGGAGACTTTCTGGCGACGGTTCTGCCTACAGAATCAAGATGCGAAACTTGCGAGCAAATTGTTCTACAGTACTGTTGATCTTATTGCTACAAGAACACGGCAACGAATCTTCAAATATTTGTTTCCAGTTGCGGCAGGCTGCAGTAGGCGTTTTGCCGCATGTGACTGTTGAAAGCAGACATCTTTGGCCAGGTTGGCTTTTTTAATGCAAATTCCGCCTTTTTTAAAGTTGTTTGACATCACAAAATGTTGTTCGGCATGTCCGCCATAGTTTTGCATGTTTTTGGCCTTTGTTAATGGTGTTGGCAGAAAAAAAACGTTTTGGACATTTTTAAAAACTTGGCACTTTTGAGATAAATTTTTGGATTGTTTTCAGCATGTTTGGCACATTTACTGATGTTATTTGGCACGTTTTGAGTAGTCATATGGCGTATTCAGTCCATATGAACCTGGAAAGCTTAAAAATTTTCTGTGGGATCTCTGTGAGTACATTTTGTCGTAGATATTTTGTGCAATTATGACATATATAATATATCAGACATTTGTGTATCGGAATCCAACTAATTAAAAAAAACTATGATATGGTTCATATTTGCATTTTTTGTGTTTTATTGGTTGAAACCCTTATACTTTTTTATTAAGCATTTTATTCTATAAGAAGAAATGGTACTTTTGAATATTAACAATTTTGCTTATTTATCTGCAATAATTCTATGCTTCATTCCACAGCAACATTGTATTTTGTCATTACTCAACGAGACAATTCAAAACGATAGCCATACGCCTGTTTTATCTTGTTTGGCCTTTTTGAAGCTGTTTGGCATATCTTGACGTGCAATTTGGCATTTTTGGTCCATCATTACATGGCAACCCTGTCTTCGGCAGGTTATTCAGCGAGTAAATGATTGCTGATAGCGGTAAGCCACGCAGTTTTACACTGCGTGAAAAGAAGCATGAGTGAAAAAGAGGCATTGCTGCCAACTAAGCGCAATTTTTGTGACTGTTGCAGTAACACAGGGCCTTTCCTTGTGGTATAGAAAGGATAAAGCACTTTGTGAACGTCCATTTGCATTGCATCGTCAGCAACCATAAACGGACGAGCAAAATATTTACGATGCCCCCTCTGGAAAAAGTTTTGCCGACACTCATGCACATCACTTATGAAATATCGCGTACATCACGTATTAAATGTCAGGCACTTCACATATGCAACATCATACACATCATATATGAATAGCTCGAAACATCAATTTGTACGTTAATACAAAAGATAAGATATGACAGACCCCTTCTTTACGCAGATCAGCACAGGTTGGTTCGACACAAATAGAATTCTTGTTTAGATTCCAAAGTCTCAAGCCTTTTGCAACACCTCCTAACTGATCATTTTCGGGTTTACAGTCTTTTGTATCCGAAAGGTCGATCTGCGTGTAACAACAAGAAATGAAATATATTTATTTGAGTGAAAGATATTTTCGCAGCAAAAATGCGAAGGCAGAGTATTGCTCCTTTTGTCAGAAAGTGTACAATTTATAAAAAAAAGCACAACAGATGGTGGTTTCCTATAAAAACAAAAAGAGCCACAATAGAGATTACCAGCTTCTCAAGCTTTTATTTCTCTGCTAACACGTTGCACATGCAGGCAGGTTAAAAATGTCGCTAATTACAAACATGGAAATTACGAACTGGAAAAGAATTACTTATCTAATTCGTTAAGCACACATGTTGGATCAAACGTCAGCAAGTCAACGAAAAATCAATTGAAAGATGGACATTTTACTCCATCTACGTGTAAAATTGAAGCAATAGCACGTCAAATGCTGATGTAACAGATCGGAAAAAACGCAACTTTAAAAAACAATCTTTCAGGGAAAGAGTTTTTCGTTCATACAATTGTTTGTAGAACAGCTAGGTTTGCTCATGCACATTGTCGACGTGATAATACAACATTGTTATATTGTCGACGTGATAATATAACATTGTTATTGGGCAACGTGTTTTAGTCTATGTGACAATGAAATCCAGAGCGTTGGAAATGTATCACTTTCCCCCTAAGGAATAAACGAGCTCACAATTTAGTTTCACCAAAAAGTCAGTCTGCTGAGGGTAAGCGCTAACTTGGAAGATGTGTACAGGCAACATCGATAAAAACAAAGACAACAACCAACAAAATGCTCGCAAACATGTGTTTACGTCTCTAAACAGACGCCGAGTATCTCCTTGCAGATTATCCAAAGCATGACTGTTGAAGTTACACTGCCTCAACTTCAGCTCCAACAGGTTTTCACTCTGCTCAGAAATTAAGCTGACTTCCGCCTCTCCAATTGTTGTTTCCCATACTTCGAGATGTCTCAACTGAAATTCAAAAAATTAACTTATTTATGACAACCTACGTTGATAATGTTTGCTCTCGGCCAAAACATAAATCCGTAATAAAATTTCAAGCGCTTGCCCGCTGGAGAATAATACAATGTACAGAGCACTGCGATGTGCACAATACAACGCCCATAGAGTTTGTAGGCAAGCTAGTGTGCGTCCTTGTTGCATTCTTAGGATAACTCGCATTGCCTGCAGGAAGTTGGACAAAATTGATCGATTCAAAAAAAGAGCACCTATCTAAGCAACGTACCTCGAGCACTGGCATCAACCAATGCGGGGTCTCACAACCAGGGCCGGTCTTTAGCCAATTGGACCGAATGCTTCCAATCGGGCCCCGCGCCAAAGGGGGCCCCGCGCTACGCCTACGAACTTACGCAAACTTACACTTTCAATCAAAGCATGAGACCCGTTTCCAAGGAAAGCAAAAGTAAACTGCGCTGTTTCAGATGCCCTCAATAATTTGTTCTTTAATCGTAACAATGGGAATTGTTTTTCGTCAGTGTGTAGCCTAATGTTTCAATAGCAGCTAGTTACGACAGAGAGTAAAGTTTTACAACTGTTTTCTGCTTCAGTTACAAGCGTTTATAATTTGACAGGTCAAGTTTCAATAGTTCAATACTTTCAATAGTTTCAGCAAGATACGCTTCGATAGTCACTGTTGTTTCGTTAGTTACAGTACTGGTACTTATCTGCTGAAGATTACCTTTAGTTCATAACTGCGAATAGGTACGGCTTAGTCAGTCTTATTCAATTTCACTGTCGTAGAGATCTGATGAGGCAATGTGAGATCGGCATAAACGTTTGAAATAAACCTAGTTTTAATTACGCAAACTTAAGACCATTACAGAAGTGCAAAAAATAACCGTTCCTTAACCAGTCATAGAAAATTACTTTAGCGAATATGCAAAGGAACGGAAGTGTTAGGGCCACCTTCTACGTAACAGAAGTGACAGTGAATCGAAGTAAGCCTCATGATGTTCATGTGGTGAGATTCCCATTATGAAGTACTGCCGAAACAAGAGTTAAGGTTTTATTCTCACACAGATTGGAGTCATGGTTTCTGAGATATAGCCTAACAAACTGGAAGTTGCAAAATGACTGAAAAGGTGCAAAGGTGGGACGACTTTTGTGGAAGGTTTGAAGGCTCCTGAAGTACTTGCCTGTTCTGAAAAATTTTTGAAAGGTAGGTTTATAATTACTGGGAAATCTGCCATTACTTTATATATGTCTTTAGTGTTAACAGAGAAAATAAATTTCTAACCTTCTCCGGGATATTCAAAACCAGCTCTGATGAACGGTTTATGCTCTAATCGGTGCTCTATTAAATAAGCGTGTTTCACTGTAACCATCTTCCGAGTGTAAAGTATATAGTGATAGGCGTGCTTTATACTGGTGTTTTGATTTTTGGTTTTAACAAACGATATTGGGCTATTTATTTAAAAATACATTTTTTCTGTAACTCACATAAATATCATGAATCAAAGACCAAGAGGCATAGGCTGAAAATGTTAAGTGGCAGTCAAAAGAGGGCTAAAGCTAGGACAAAAAAGGCCAAAGCAGAAAAAGAGAAAAGTACGTTGAACAAGTATTTTAACAGGACTACCTCAAAAAATGCACAAAAAGCTCTAGAAGAACCACGCCATAGTGAAGATGGTGACAACGTGGGAAGACAGCGTGGTGATGTTATGCCATACGGTCAAGACGCAACTTTATGTACGGTAAGTGAGATAAGGCATTTCGAAATTGTTGAGTCTGACAAAGAAGAAAGCTGGTCCACCTGATGAGGCTTGCGAGGACTAAAATTCAAAAGCTGTTGGAATCGTTGGATTAACAAGCGGTTCTCTTAGATGGCCAGCTGTCATTGGTCGGAATGTAAGGGATTATTTAGCCAAAAAAAGAACCAGCTACAATTAAAAAAGAAGTTCTCTCCTTAAACGAGAGTGATGGGACGCGGTTTTTTAGGTTCCACTGTAAAAGAGTACTATACTAAATGGTGGAGCGGTAGATTGTCCATGGATAATATGTTCGGCATCGAAAATAGAATCTTGTGCTATTACTGCAAACTTTTAAACTCTGGACACCCAATACCTCCTCTGAAGGTATATTTGAATGTAGTAACTTATGGATTTGTTTGATGTTACGGCATTGTCCGCTGAAGCATCCGCTGGAAAGGTGCAACTGGGGGACGTGCTCTAGACCTCGAGCCTTGCTCTTTAACATCAACAATTTCTATTATTGTGACTTAATGCCTCCTTAAAAATTTCTGCACACGCTATTGAATAGGGGCCCCGCAAAAGTGTTTCC